>Ga0076257_109_pt2 | contig 1300 bp, 2 predicted proteins | sample RifGroF2_FD_67746 | JGI IMG/M metagenome (GOLD analysis project Ga0076257, IMG submission 67746) | Parcubacteria (Uhrbacteria) bacterium GW2011_GWF2_39_13 | reverse complement strand
CACAAATGCATCGTCCACGTCCATCCCTCCATTGGCGTTGAGGTTAGCGGAGAAGGTGGCAATGCCATCTGAGACCAACGTGCCGATACCGCTGAGGTCACCTGTGGCGGAAATGTCCCAGTCGGAGGAATCAATAGAAACCGTGTCTGCGCCATCACCAACAGCAACAGATCCTGCTCCTGCTGAAGAAAGAGTAAGAGTTCCTGTTCCAGCCGCAGAAATTGTAAAAGGAGTATTAGCGTCGGTTATATCGGAAACCGTCAGAGTAGCTGTAGAATCTGTGTTGATTTCCATGACAAATTGAGAGTTGGTTGTTCCAATGTCAAAAATTTCACCGTTTGAACCCGTGATATCTCCTCCTGAAACCGTAAGGTCACCCGTGGTCGCAATACTTGTTGCTCCTGAAAAAACTCCGTCCATGGTAAGTGATCCGATTCCTGTAAGATCTCCTGTGATAGAAACATCCCAATCAGATGTGTTCACTTGCATGGTGTCTACACCATCTCCAAGCACAACCGCTCCTCCGGGAGTAAGAGTAAAAGCACCCGTTGTTGTAAAGGTTGTGGAAACTCCATCAAAAGCGACATCCGTATCAGAAACAAGAACGTTTCCATCAAAATCTGCTGTGTTATCAAAATTAGCAGCAGCAGAAGTGGTTAATACTCCACCGTCTGCGACCACAAATGCATCATCCACATCCAACCCGCCATTAGCGTTGAGGTTAGCGGAGAAAGTGGCAATGCCATCTGAGACCAACGTGCCGATACCGCTGAGGTCACCTGTGGCATTGATGTCCCAGTCAGAGGAATCTAAAGCGAGTGTATCTCCACCATCTCCAATAATAGTATTTTGAGCAAAGGTAAGATCACCGCCAGTAAAAAGAAAGTCGTCTGCATCCACAAAAGAGATACTTCCGCTATCAGTCGCGTCCGACGCATAGAAGGTAATGGTAGGATCATTCACATCACTGGTTCCGTCTCCTACTCGCAGGATATTGGTATCAACGTCTACAGAGAAAGGGGCGACAAGAGTCGCTGCGCCAATGGCAAGATCGTCCGTGGTAGACGTCAAATAAGTAACCGTTCCGTCATCGGTAAAAAGACTTCCTCCACCCCCAATATCACTTAAGAACGCAACGGTTCCAGAGGTATTTTGAAAGGTAATAGTGTTGTCTGCGGTTGGATCGGTAATCGCAAATGACGTTTCAAAATCATTTGCGGTTAAACCTTCAAACACCAGAGGACTGGCTCCTTGGACGACTCCTGCTGAGGCATCAATCAAAGAATCAAAATCAACAGTA
>Ga0076257_147_pt1 | contig 5260 bp, 6 predicted proteins | sample RifGroF2_FD_67746 | JGI IMG/M metagenome (GOLD analysis project Ga0076257, IMG submission 67746) | Parcubacteria (Uhrbacteria) bacterium GW2011_GWF2_39_13 | reverse complement strand
GCGTAGATCGTTCATTTTCACCTCTTTGTGATGATTGAAGTCAAAATGAACTTTCCTACGCATTTTTCAAGCTTTAATTCAAACTTTTGAAATTACCTCCAATATTTGTATTTATAGAATTTATGGAGCTAAATACGTACATCTGATACATGAGGAAAGATTTTAACCTTTCCATATTTGTTAAGTCTTTTCCTCGGTTGTTCTGTAATTCAAACATCAAAGCAGCATCTTTTTTGCCTTCCAATTCAATACTGGTAAGCTCTGTTTTTTCAATTTTTTTCAATATTTCTAGTATGTCTTCAGTGGATAACTTATCAATTTCGGACTTGAAGTAAGACTTGGCAGATTTGATTCTTTTCTGTGATGGTGTTGATGTTTCAAACTTATCATTTCCTTCAATAATTAATGAGTCAAAGCACGCTTTATCATAATCAACGGGACGGAGTTTTATATTATTATCATTTTTGAGGTAGATTTGTTGTTTTTCCGATATGTCAACATCAATCTGTTCATTAAGTTGCCTGACACATATAATATCAAGAATTGCCCTCATAAAAATGGTTAAGGTTGTTAATCGTTGTTGTCCGTCAATAATCTCATATAGCATATCTTGTTGGATTGTTTCAAGTAGAAAATTTCCCAAAAAGTAGTGGTTGTTGCCTTTTATCTGCTCTTTCAAGTCTTCTAATAATGCATCCCATTGCCCTTTCTCCCAAGAATATGCTCTCTGATAAACAGGAATTATATAACTTTTCTGTGTGCTGTCAAAAAAACCTAACACTGTTGTTTGGCGAAACTGCATATTACCTACCTACCTATAAAATATTTTCAAGCTTTCACGATCATTCCTCTATTCTTATCCATCTTCATGTCCACCCAACTGTTTGCTGATGCGCGATTAAAAGCTTTTTTAAGTGATTCATATTTATCCTTTTCTTTTAAATGAATGCCAGAATGTACCTTTTTTTTTAAAAAATTCCAAGTAAAATGTTTTCTAATTGATGTTGGAACTGAAACAAAAGTTTATTGACATTTACAAAGTACACAATATTACGCAATTAAACATTAAATTATTCTTTTTTAAAGTGTAACGTTGCTTGATCAGCCGGATTTATCTTCAATGTTACGGGTAACCCCTCAGCTTTTCCAGTTGGGTACTGTTCCTCCATATCCGATATAAACGTACTCATGATTTCAGATATGTGGGCAGAGGTGGAACCTTCAAAAAGAAGTGCATGCTCGAATCCCATCAAACGAGTAGCAACTGCCAACGCCATCGTGCTGCAAATAGAAAACCACGATCAATCACTATGGCTGTCCCTGGAATGGCTGCTAATATCCCAACGACTAGTGGAGAGGTTATATTAGCTGTAGCCACGATTGCGGAACCAAAGCTAGCAAAAATAGAAATTCCCACGAACACCTGTGAAGCTATGAAATTCACTAGTGCCCATTTTTCATCAAATTTGCGCCGTATTCGAATTTGGTCAAGAAGTTTAGCTGTCATGTCTTCAGGCATATTTACTCCAATTATTGCATCGTTCACATATCATATCCAATTAAAAGATTGGAAATAATTATAAAATCAAATAAAAAATGCAAAATAAAGAGTTTTTCCTGAAACCGTGAAGGATTTTTGAAATTCCCTGGGTAAATGCAATATGGTGGTGGGATTATTGTCATCTTGCGTTCTTTTGATTGCGCCTGTGCTTGTTTTATTCCTTTGGCAACCTGCAACAATGTTTTCACAGATAAAATCTTCCAGTTTCATTTCCATTCCCTCCGGTAATTTCTGTTATTTGAATACATAAAATTGCGGGCAGAAAATATAAAATAGAGCATATTCAAGAAATATACAAAACTGATAAAAAGACGCAAATTACCATCAGCTGTTATTCTTTTCATTTAACAAACTTTGAGCGTAGGCTTTTACAGAAGATTTCAAATGGCTCAATAAGGAAGGGTATACCTTTTGTTTCTTCACATTCTCTTTCTGTAAAATGCATATTGAGTTGATGTTTTACTTTTTCCGTTCTGTTATCAGCGACAGCTCTTTCTATAAAATCGGGAAGTGAGACTACCTGCAGTTTTATTCTTTCTATAATCACTTCCATTTCGTCTATTGAAATCACAAAAATACGTTCAGGGGAAAGAGCGGCTTCATCTAACAATTCAGGTTTTATCCTATTTCGAACGGAATTTTCCAGAAATTCTTTCCAAAGATGCAACGGCGGTCCAAGCCATAGATTGTCGTAAGTCACAATTAAAAGGCTGAAATGTTTTTTACATTCTATTTCTGTCGTGTCTACCTGTTTCAAATTATAAATAAATTCATACGCTTGAATAACAGCTTTTATGACACTGCTCTTCAGTTCTTTTTCCATAATTTTATTCTCCGGATTAACCTGTGCGAGCGGATTCATCTCAACAGATTTTGTTTCAATAAGAATTGTTGTATCAGCATAAGGTATTGCAAAATCGACAACTTTTCCTTTTCCCGCAATTTTCTTGAGTTCAGTTTCTTTTAAATACGGCAAACAACTGTAGGCTAAAAGCTTATCATTATAATTTTCAAACCTTTTTGAAAATTTTTCCGCTAACGGGCTATCACCGGTTGATTTCATCAGTTCATAAAAAATCATACGAATATGTGATTCAAAAACACGCTGAGAATATTTGAAAATACCTCCGGGCAAGCGGAGTAACGGGTATTTTGTCAATGGAGATTTTTCACAAGGCTGCAGATAAAAATTTCTTATCCCCTTTTTACGGGGGGTTTGTAAATAATCAGTCATTTGGAGAATAGTTTTACTGGTGAAATCAAAGTATTTTGTAATAGCCGTAATTTCATAAGTGCTGTTTTCAAAAAATTGTAACGGGACTAAAACTTCATTGGACTGTTTTGGTGTCCATCCCCATACAGCAAACGACAATTCAAGATATTCCTGCATTGAAATTCCAACTCGAAACAAAAAATTTTCATGGATTTCATCCTTCGAATTACAAAAAAGTAAAAACAGTCTTCCAAATAATCCTTTAAATATGTTTCCTTGAAACCAAAACTGTTGAAATGACATTGTCCTTAAAAATTTATTTACATTAGCAGAAGCTCCCGAGAGAAAATAAGGATTTCCGCAGATTTCATTGCAATCGCTGATAAGTTTTATAAATTGATTTTGGGTTAATGGAATTACATTGCTGTTCTGGGCTCCATATTCAAAAGCCCATCTGATTACCAACAATAGTGAATAAGGATTCCATTTTGACCATAGTGCTATATCTTTTTCTATTTCCCTTAGTTTTAAGGAAGCAGCTATAATCAATTCTTCAGGGCGGAGAGACTTGATGCGGTTTCTCACCCTTTGGCAAGCTTCTTCTTGTTGTAGTCTTATGTTTACCATTTACTCCTATTTTCCTATCGAATAAATCCCTGTAAAATTAACGACGAGGAATACTTAATACAAGCTGAAAATGCGTAGTAAAAAAATCAGGAATCCATAGTACACCTTTATTTTCTGAGACGTGGCCCCTTGCCAACTTCAGCCCATATGGCTTGTTTTAAATCATCTATAAATTTGTCACGGTCTTTTATGCTTTCACCATCTGGTTCCCAAAAGAGCGTGTTAATTTGTTTTATATCAAAATGAAGCCTTTTCTCAGATGCAGAATCTTTTCTGCATGTATGGAAAACTTTTTTCCTTTGTCCCCTGGCGTATCCAGCTTCAAAGTATACACCGCCCCTAACGCCGCCTTTTATCTTATCATCTTCTTTATCATCTTTTTTGTTATCTTCATTTATACAGGTAAAATCAGCTACAACAAAACGAGCTTCATTAATCTCATTTATTACACGGTTCATTATGAAATCCGCATGCGGTACTTCGTCTATTACAATCGGTAAATACCCGGAAGATAGAATAGCTTTCTTTAGAGCTTCACGTATGCCTCTTGTATGTTTGACATCAAACCACATGGCAATAAAAGCTTTTTCCGAATATTTATCTGCAGTGTTTTTTAATCCTGCAATTCTATCCCATCCCTTGGCCGATATATAAAATTTCCATTCAAAGAAACTTCCCTGATAATTCATTTCCTCTACTTCTATAAAATTATTTTCCTTGAGGTTTATTAAAATTTTCGCGGCCACATTTTTATTGGAAGCATATAATATATTTATATTTGCGGAAGGTATTTCTTTTTTAACTTCAGTCTCAAAAATATAGATACTTTCTCCAAAGATTCCAGAACCAAGCCGCCCCAAGTTAAGCAAGGCCCTGTCTAAAACTTCATGAGTAGCAGGAAATGAATCTAAAAATTCCTTAATGCCTATATGATAAAAATTACCTACTTCAGGAAGAAGTTCATTTTTCTTGTAATCGTATACCAATATATACTCATCCTGATCTTTCAATTTTCTTTCGGCAGCAACACATCTGGCTTTAAAAAAAAGATCGGCAACTGGAACTCTAAGATATCGATATCCATTATCAGGCTCAGGCAAAGGGAGCCTGAAGCATTCACCAGTTGCAGCTTTTATATCCGAGTATAAATCATCCGTTATGACTAATTTCCCACAATTGGGGCAAATAATCCTCCATTCATAGCCCGATTCTCTAAGAGTGGCAGTCTCATTTTTACATAAAAAGCATTCAGACATAATTTTTTCCTCCTTACAGGTTTCAGAAAAGTATATCTCATACACAAAAGTTTTAATTTATATTTTAGATAAAATTAAAACTTCACTTCTTCAGACTGGAAGGCTTGAGTTTTCCAACCCGCTCCTTGAGTTCTTTTCCGGCGCGGAATTTGACAACAACCCGCTCTGGAATAATAACTTCATTTTCGGGTTTCCGGGGATTTCTCCCGGCGCGGCTTTTTCTGACTACCAATTCGAAGACGCCGAAGTTCCTTAATTCAATATTCCCACTGCGGACAAGTTCCTTTGAGAGGTAATCAAATGTTTTCTGGACGACCGATGCTACCGCTTTCTGGGTAAGGTTCATCTCAGTCGCGATTTTCACTGCAAAATCCCTTTTTGTCATTTTCATTTTCTTTTGCCTTTCGAATTATTTTTACCAGGCTTTGTGTTTTTCTTATTATTTTTACGCACGGTTTTTAGTGTGGTTTTCTTTGCCGCTTTTATTTTCCGTTTATGTTTAGGCAGTCTGTAATTTTCAAGAATTCCGCTTTTCTTTCTCGCGAGGGCCCAACTTCCGTCGCCGATTTTTTTCATGCCGTTCGCGAGCAGGTACTGGTAATT
>Ga0076257_145_pt1 | contig 5571 bp, 7 predicted proteins | sample RifGroF2_FD_67746 | JGI IMG/M metagenome (GOLD analysis project Ga0076257, IMG submission 67746) | Parcubacteria (Uhrbacteria) bacterium GW2011_GWF2_39_13 | reverse complement strand
TTTGTATATATGCTCATCTTCGTTTTGCATCATAGCAAAATATACTTGCCATTTTTTTACGATGCAAGCATCGGGGAATTAAACCCTCCTCTGATTAAAGTGCAAGGACATTAAAAAACTCGATAAGCGTGTCTTTCTGAAGGTTTGGAAGGCTATTGCGTTTTTATATTCGGGTTTGCATCCAGACGAATACAGAAATCCTGAAGGCGGCTGGCCGAGAAGGTTGAAACCGCTTGCACGGGAAGCCTTCCGCAGGTGGAAAATCGGCGAATTTACGGATGCGCAGCTCTACCCTTGGTCGGAAGCTTTAAAAGGTATAAAAGCAAGGCGTGTACAGCAAAAATAAAACTGTGCCACAATCGGAGTTTTCTCCAATAAAACAACTTCAAAAGTAATGCTTAATAAGCAACATTAACTGGCTATGTATCCAGTAATGATTTATAATTACATTAACATTAAAAAGGAGAAAATCAGCATGTCAACGAGAGCACAAATCAGGGTAACGGACACCAGCGGCAAAAAGCACACATTGGGACTTTACAAGGATGCCTACCCGGAAGGCGTGATTCCATTTCTGCCGAATAAAAGCATTGGTTTTGAAGACTTCCGCAATCTGATGGATTTCGAAGATTCTTTCTTTACAATGCCGAATTACTTCTACGAAATTTCGCTTCCGAAGGCTCAGGTGCGCGTCTACGGGAGCAGGTATATAGATGGCGAATGCCAGCGCGGTACCCTGCTTTTCAAGGGAACTTTCACAGAAGCAAAAAAGAAATATCAGGCTGCAATTTAAACCTGCAGCCGGGAGGGAAAAATGATTAAAGACTGGAATATCAATGGCATAGCCGATGAAGTCATGAAAGCAATGCGTGAGGACCATGCCCCGGTAGAGGACGCGGACGACTACGTTCAGAAAATTGCCTATTGGACGGTTTACAGCCGCGATACCAGAAGCGCCGGTGCCGTGGCCGCATTGGTAAAGGAAAAAGTCGAAGAAAAATATGAAGGGGAGGATGGAACGTAAACGGCAGGTAGTTCCTGAGATAATTACTTCAATATTGCTTTATCCAACTTCCTGTGTGCTAAAGATATTGTTGTTAAAATATCAAGAGCATCTTGTTCGCTCATTTCCCATTCAATTTTAGGATCATGTGCAGTGGGATTTCTAAATGTCCCATAAAGGCCTATCAATAAATTGGCAAATCCCTTTTGTTCTCCTATTTGAGTTTTAGTTTTCAATTCATTGATGGCAAGAACCGGAGCTTCCCCCATAAAAACGGCATTTATTAATTCGGCTCCATCTGTATAATATCCGGTTTTATTCCGAATTTTTACAGTAATGCTTTTCATTGCTTCAAGAACTGCATGAAAATAATTGTCAGAAATGATTTCAGCCTTTGCAAAAGCTATGACATCAAGATGAACATTGCGGTCTTCAAGCTTTGCTTTAAATCTGGCGGCTCTTGAGATGGCATCAGACAGAGTATTTACTTTTGCTATACGATGCAATTTTCCGTCTTCCTGCAGTTCAAGTCCTAGAAACGAAAGTACTTTATTCAGTTTCTCTTGGCGAGTTTTGAATAATTCTTTATCGTTCGTATAACACTCTGGAGCCATGGCCAAAGTAATGAATTTGCATATATTATTACTCATTTGATTTTTGTTTTGAAATTCAACAAAAGCATTATAAATTCGCTTCCACTTTGTGTTTGTCGAATCACAATCAATTATCTTGCTACTTATAAGTAAATGTGCTATTTCAGAGCCTGTTAATCCATTAGCAGTGTCTCCTAAAACATGTGCAATGCTCATAAGTTGAGGCTGGGAGAAAGGTGAAACTATTTCTTTTGAAGACACTGGAATTCCCCTATTTTTTAGATTTTAAATTATCTTCATACGAAGAATAGATAAAGTTGGACAATATTTGAGCTGAGCCAACAGCAAAAACAGCATGCCTTTCCTTGGGTTTATAATAATTATTTGCAGATTTGCCGTGAGCATCACTCAAGTCATTTCTTATAGAGGTAAAACCTTGAACTATACTAAAGCAGCCAGATAATATTTGCTTAAAAGATTTTTCAATATGTTGCGTTGGATGCATATTAAGAAATGATGAAGTGGCTTTAAATAATTCAGGCAGGTCTGCTTTGGGATTATATTTTTCCCCGGAATTATCAAGAATGTATCTACATATTGACTCCAATAAATTACGTGCATTTGTAATTGCACCTTCAAAATCACCAGAAGATATCTTGCTGTCGCATTTTGAAATTTGTTCATTAATGTAAATAAAATCTATTTGCTGGAGCCGATTCATATTTACTCCTGATAGGGGAATCGGTGCGCTGGCGTTAATAAAAAATTCAATATGGTTTATTTCTATATCATTTTCTCGTACCGGATAAACTATATGGAATGCACCAATTATCTCGTTTTTATCTTCTTTGCTAAGTTTTTGTAATATCTCATATTTTTGTATTGGCGCATATAATGCCACAGATGTAAGCCTTGAAAACCAGCGGCTGCCATAGGTTGAGGTTTCATTTAATTCATATTCGGTTCCGCTAATAAGCTGTGCAAGATTTGGCCGTTTCTTATACGTCAGGAATTGGATTATTTTTTCTTCTATTTTCATTTACTCTCATTCCTCAATAATTCTCTATTTTGAAGTCAGTCATGTCTCGTAAGATTGTTTTTTATCGTTCCATATCCTACATTGCTTATACGGATCACGGATTTGTTCCGGATGATAATGAGAACAGATTCTTTCTGGAGGAATTTTACCTTGGACGGTAATTGCAAAATCAAGATTACTGACATCAGTTTTATTATGAGCAAGCGAGTAAGCATGTTCAGCAATCATGCAAGATGCAAGCTCAAATAGTTCATCTGTTTCTATCCATGAAAATGGAACCTGACATGAGAATATGGTAGCATTTCCAAAATTTTTCAGAATATCTCTGGTATGTTCCCCGCCTCTTGGGAGATGAACAGATAGACAGTTAAGATATTCACTTCCATAAATGAGGTAATGACCGCAACGTCTAATAAGAAATCTGTCATCAAGCGCCACATGGGTTACATTTTCACGCGTTTTAATGGAAACAACCGAGATCGCACATTTAATTTCTTCGAGGGAAAATAGCCCTTCTGGCTCGCAAAATATTTTGTGAAATAAATCCTGAATATTTTCAGGATTCAAGGGAAGCAAACCATTTTTATAATATGTTTCGACGTTTTCCGTTCTGCATGCATGATATGCTTGGATATTGGTTACAAACTTTTTCAATTCTTTTGAGACAGAATCGATAATATCACTTCTGCTCCGTTTTCCTGCAAACAAATTACAGGTGCCTTCGTCATCATCCCGGTATTGAATATTTTCAGCATTATCACGTATAATTTGGGCATAATCATTGCCGATATTTTTACTTAATGCAGAAGTAATCAGGCCTTCCCATGATATGCGATTTTTCCAGTCGATTAGCATTTATTTATTTAAAAGGTTTTCATTCATTCCATATCTTTAAAAAGAATAAGATTACTAAGAGCATCCGCCATCCCATCGGAAATGACAGGACAGCGGAGAAAACTTCAGATGTTACTTCGAAAGATTCTTTGAGAGAATTTTTGCCAAGTCAAACATCGTTACCTTGTCTTTTTTCAAGACGGCTTTCAGTTTGGCGTCGGCGTTGATTTCACGCCTGTTCTTTTTGTCCTGCAAACCATTCTTTTTTATGTAGTCCCAGACCTTTTTGACAGCTTCGGTCCTCGGCAGGGGTTTTGCTCCGATGACTTCCGCAAGTGCGGCGCTCGGGGTAAGCGGAACCATGAATGCAGGGTTGGGTTTGCGTTTTGATTTGGTTGCGACTTTTGTCTTTGCCATTTTATTGCTCCTTGTTGTTAAGGTTCCTATAATATCCTGAACTCAAATAAAATTACAAGCTTTTATCTGTGTAATTATGGCTTCATTGAATATAAAAGTTCTACATCGTTTCCCTGCTGTCCACCCACTGGCGGATTTTTTCTTCCTCATCGCCCCATTTGTCGCTCATCAGAGTTTTCACGAACAAACGGAAATACACTCCAAGCGCGGTATTGAAAATATAAAGGTTCCTTATCCGTTCCTCGAAACGGCTTTCCGGCTCCATTTCCTCTCCCTCCGGGAGCATCAGGCCGCTGAATGAAAAACGGTCCGCGTCAAAAGCTCCGCTCCAGATATCTTCCCCTCGTTCCAGAATGAATTTGGCCTTGCGCAGTTTTTTGCCGACGGTAAGCGCGGCCTTGGCCTCCGCCGCACGCAAGGGGCTGTTGCCGTTTTTAAGCGTGTTTTCAGCCGCGCCGCTGGCTTCCTTCGTCGCAACGGCAAAGGTAAGCGGGCTTTCAACCTGAAACCCGAATTCGCCGTACTGCGCGACTTTCAGTGTCCCGCCGTTTTCCTGTTCGCTGAAATACCAGAGCCAGGTGAGGAAATCGCGCCCTGTGGTTACCTTGCCATCGTTGTGCGCGGAGAACACCACATTCGGCAAATCCTCTGCTGTAACTTTAAATTCGTTAGCCAGATACCAGTCCGGGGTAATTTGTTCGGGCTCCATGTTGAACGTTGTGTGAAAATGTCCGAGGAAAAGGTCTATCTGCGCAGGGGAATTCGCGCCGAGATAAAGCAGCTTGCCTTTCAGGTCAATCACCATCGGCACCGAGGAAATCGCCGGGGCCACTTTCATTATGTTTTCTTCAATGGCCTTTTCCTTGATTTCCTTTTTCTCTTTTGATGAAATTGAAGGGACGTGATTTTCGCGTTTGTAAACGGCTTCCGCATGTTTGCAGACGGCATTCAGGAACGGGGCCGGAACTTTCCGTTCGACTTTGCGGAGGCCCAGATAAAGCATCCCGCCGCAAATCGCCGTGCCTTCATTGATTTCAGTTTCCAGAATGTCCTGCCCGCTGGCCCAGCCTATCTGCGGCTCATCCTTGACGGAGTCCAGGCCCCCCGCCTTGAATTTACTGAAAAGCTCCAGATAGTTTTCCGGCAGGGCTTCAGGCAGTGAAAATATTGTAACGGCAAATGAACCGTGTTCGAATGGCATGATATTTCTCCAGTTTGAATTTTTGATATTGAAAACAGACTCACTAAAAATTACCCGAATCGTCGAAAAATCAAGAGCGAAACGTCAATCACAATCTTCATAAATAAAGACTGCGGGATAACTATGGGGCCTCTTGTGGTAGAGAGGTGGATCCCGGCAGTCCGGTATTACTTGAATGGGCTTGCCGGAAAAGTCAAATAAAATTCCGCTGAAAAATCCCGGCAGTCCGGTATTACTTGAATGGGCTTGCCGGAAAAGTCAAATAAAATTCCGCTGAAAAAGTCGGAGTGAAATACATTACATTATCAAATGCTTTCAATACAATTCAGCTCTGAAATTTAAGGAGTCATGTGTTTAAACGATGCCGACAAAATTTGAGGGATGGGATAAAACTTTTTGACAATTATGGATTTATATGTTATCTTAACCTCTTAAATGTTAAAAAGTTGCGATAATATTGTGAAAAATCATTTAAACAGTGGGC
>Ga0076257_149_pt1 | contig 5670 bp, 6 predicted proteins | sample RifGroF2_FD_67746 | JGI IMG/M metagenome (GOLD analysis project Ga0076257, IMG submission 67746) | Parcubacteria (Uhrbacteria) bacterium GW2011_GWF2_39_13 | reverse complement strand
CTTGCTGTAATAGAATAATCATCAGTTTCAATACGCCTGATGCCTCTGCCTGTTTTCTCGAATTCAACGAGAAGGTTTTTGCCGTTTTTCTGCCATGAATAAGTCAGATAGTCAAAACCGTTCTCAGACACGCCGTCGGGAGTTAGCTCTATCTTACGGTTTGAATCGTCATACCAGTCGGCTTTTTTAAAGAAATCTCTGAATAATTCAGCCTGAACTACTGTCGGTATAAAGTTCATTAAATGGGTAGAACCGCCTTCCATCTGCTCCCAGAAAAATCCGCATTTTTTATACATCGGAACAGCCTTGGTATTGCCTGCCCATGTAAAAAGGTCGATCCTCGGATAACCGAGCTCAATAGTTCTTTCAACTGATTTCTTAACAAGCATCTTTCCGGCTTTCTTACCGTGATATGCGGGGTCAACGTTCAATAGGTCAACATAAAGCGTATTTTCTTCGGCAAAATATTTTGATAATTTGCAGTAACCTATAACTTTGTCGCCGTCAAGCGCGAGATAAAGATTCAAATGGGATGATATCTCTTCTTTTCTAAGAACGCCTTCTTCCGTTTTATGATCCGCTTCGCCGTTCCAGCCGTCTTTGCTCACATTCCACATATCGGCTATCGCTTTCGCATATTTCGGGCTGTACTCTACGAGTTTAAATTCTGTCATTTTTTTTCTCCATTTTTAACATTTATCTTTTTCGGCTGCACAAATAAAAAATACGCGCGCTTTCTCCCGGTGGGTTGACGGGATGAGTTTGTGCGTGACCGATATTCTGTATATAGTCTTTGTCCGGAAAATATACGGATTGTGAAAAAACTATGCAAGTATTATTTTGTAATCTTAAATCAATGATCATAATTGTGACCTTGCCCTAAGTTAAGTTAAACTTAAATAAATATTAGTATTTGTTTAGAAGGGATTGTAACTATGCTTTAATAGAATTCGACCGCAAAAATTGATATTCTGCAGAGAGGAAGTTGTTTTTCTAAAGTAAGTTACAACTTATAATTTATATCTTTTCATTTCAACATTTTCCTTTATTCGTGGTTTACACTTATCCTTTCACTTTTAATCCTTGAAAACAAATTTGTCAATCTGCTTTCGCCGGCGAAGTGCCGCTTACTTTTAAAAAGATAAGAGCCAGTTCCGGGTTATCCGCCCCGCTTTCTCAAGCCGTATGGGAACCTATCTATGTAAATTTATGCAACGAGCCAAAAATTTAAGTTAAAAGAAATAAAAAATCAAGAAATATTTTTGATCTTCTTAAAAACTTTCAGGGCATTATCATAAAAGACCTTCTGATGATGCTCTTCCGGAACCATCAGTTTAATAAAATCAATATAGATCTTCATGGAGACGAGGGGCCAGTCTGACCCGTAAAGAAGCTTGTCGTAACGGTTGGCAAAAATAAAACAGGTCTTGTAAATATTCATGAACAGTTCCTGAGAACTGAACAAATTAAACCTCGCCTTATCGCCGATCAGGATCCCGGAAAGATCCGTGTAAACATTTTCATTCTTATAAAGCAGTTCGGCGGTATCCATAACCCAGGGATTACCGAGATGGCAGATAACTATCTTCATAGTTGGATATCTGCAGGCAAGTTCATCCAGCGTAAGAGGATGCGAAAATTTTAACAGCCCGTTGTCGCTGAAAGTGTCGCCTGTATGGAAAGATACTGGAAGATCATACTTCATGGCCAGCTCATAAACCGGCTCATAGATCTTGTCAGTAAAATAATACTGATAATATCCGCCGTAGATCTTAATTCCGGCGCAATCGGGTCTTTGAATAGTTTTCTCAAGCTCATTCAGGTTGTCTTTGGACAATTTATCGGGATTTATACCTGCGCTGAAGTAGAAATTAGGGGGCATTTCATCCAGATCAAAATTCATCGGCGTAGAAGCCAGCTTGTCGGGAAATTTATACTGTTTTGTTTCAGTCAGCCCCATACATACGCCTGCAACCACCTGATTCTCTTCCGTTTCCCGAATAAAGCCTTCTTTAGAATAGTTTATCTTGAATTTTTTTGAAGTCAGCTTGAAAGCTGCTATCTTTGAATAGTGAAAATGCGCGTCGATTATCTTCATAAGATCACCCCGGTTAAATCATACCGAAATATAGCGGATATTTTCCAAAAATAAAAACGAAAAATTAAACGACTGTTTTAATTGATTAAAAGTGATTTCATAATTATATTCCTCTCATTGTTATTTAGAGTCTGAAAACTGAACTGGAAAATTAGCTATGGTATTACGATTACTTGAAGATAAATTAAATTTGGGCATTAGCTTATGAAAAAAAAGGATTATATCAAAGCAGTGATCATAATTTTACCAATTATATTTATTACATATTCGGCAGTGATGTATTTTTTGAATTACTTAACTGATGGAGTAGGATCGGTTGACTTAAGACAATCGGGTGGCTCTTCAATAATTATATGTGTTGCTTTAATTCTTTTAATGAAAAGAAATGCAGATAAAAAAAGGATTCAAAACAAAGAATAACTAGGAAGAATATACCAAAGTCGGGGTAGTCGGAACTCAGCCAAAGACTATATGAGTCCGGAAAATGGATAGTAAGGAAAATTGAGAAGATTGAGATTAGTAAAAGAGGGTAAATATGAATACAAATTCAATAACAAGATTAAAAGAATCATTTGATTTGATTGCACAGACCGAGCCTGATTCAAGAGTAGAGTTTTGGTATGCAAGGGATTTAATGAATGAACTCGGTTATGAAAGATGGGAGAATTTTTTTAAAGTAATCCAAAAAGCTGTTGTTTCTTGTGAAAATAGCGGTGCTGAAATTCAAAACCATTTTCGTGACGTCAAGAAAATGGTTGACATTGGTTCGGGTATCTCACGACCAATTGATGATATAATGCTAACACGATACGCTTGCTATCTGATAGCACAGAACGGTGACCCGAGAAAAGAGGAAATCGCTTTCGCCCAAACATATTTTGCTTTACAGACAAGAAAGCAGGAAATAATTGAAGAAAGGATAAATCTTCATGAAAGGCTCACTGCAAGAGATAAACTTAAAGATTCTGAAACAGAGCTATCAAAAAATATTTATGAACGAGGTGTTGACGAAAGCGGATTCGCCCGAATAAGATCGAAAGGCGATGCAGCACTTTTTGGTGGTCATACTACCCAACATATGAAAGAAAAGCTAGACGTGCCTGACTACAGACCTTTAGCAGACTTCCTGCCCACCGTAACGATAGCAGCTAAAAATCTTGCTACAGAAATGACAAATCATAATGTAAAGCAAAAAGACCTTCAGGGAGAACCTTCTATAACAGATGAACATGTTCAGAACAATGCGAGCGTAAGAAGTATTCTTGGAGAAAGAGGAATTAAACCTGAAGCGCTTCCGCCTGCCGAAGATCTGAAAAAGCTCGAAAGAAAAGTAAAATCTACCGATAAAAAAATGATCAAAGACTGCGAGCTTCCGAAAAAATCGGAAAAAAAGGACTAGTGAGTAATTTATTATTGCTTTGGACGAAGATTATACTGCTAATCTTAAAATAGTTCAGTAAAAAACGAAACATTGAGTATATTTCTTGAAAGAGGGTCAAACTTACCGGCTATAAAAAACGATTCGTATAACCATGACCGTTAGCAGAAAGATTGTAAAGGAGGAAACCACTGTTATCAACATTAATAGAAGAAGAAAAAGTACCTTTAATTGATCGTGAGATATTTTTTGGCAACCCCGAGATATTAAGCGGGAAACTGAGTCCTGATGGTGTTTGGATTGCTTTTGCTAAAGCTTACAACGGGATAATGAATATCTGGGTAAAAAAGACTGATGATTCTTTTGAAAATGCCCGTCCGCTTACAGACAGCAAGAGACCTTTGACAACCTTTTATTGGACATCTGAGGGCAAATATCTTGTCTTTGTAAAAGATCATAACGGAGATGAAAATCTTAATATTTTTGCAGTCAGTCCATACGAGAATGTTAGTGAAGGGGAATTACCTGCAACCAGAAATCTGACTCCATTCAAGAATATAGCCGCAAGGATCTATAAGATCAATGACAAAGATCCTGACACAATGATGATAGGTCTGAATGATCGTGATAAGGCATGGTATGATCTTTACAAATTGAGAGTTTCAAACGGTGAGTTGAAATTAATCTACGAAAATAAGGATCGTATCGCTTTGTTCGAATTTGACTGGAATGACGAATTGCGAATTCTGTTTCAAAGAGATGAGAATGGGACAACGACCTTTCTCTTCAAAAAGGATGATGTTTTAGTTCCGATCTATCAAAATGATAATTCTGAAACTGCTTACACAATAGAATTCAATGAAGAAAACAGCAAATTTTATTTAGTGAGTAATAAAGGCGATGTAAATCTTACCACTCTATATTTATTTAATCCTGTAACTAAAGAGGCTGAAAAAATTGAAAGTGACCCCATTAATCGGGTAAACATAAATAAAGTCTGGATAAACAGATTAAATAAAAAAATTATTTCAACAATTTATATTGATGACAAAATGGAGTACAATTGGCATGACAAAGAGTGGGAAAAGCTCTATAATTATTTGAAATCAAAGTTTCCTGACCGTGAGATTAGCTTTACAAGTTATACAAAAGATTACTCGAAACTTCTGGTAACTGTTGAAGCAGATAAATACGCTCCTGAAATATATCTTCTTGATACAAAAACGAAAGATCTTACTTTCCAATATACTCCAATGCAAGAACTCAAGAATTTAGAAAAATACCTATCTCCGATGCAACCAGTTCGCTATAAAAGTAGTGACGGACTGGAAATTCCGGCTTATTTAACAGTCCCATCCGGTGTAAAACCACAAAATCTTCCTTTGGTAGTAATACCGCACGGCGGCCCTAAAGGATTTAGAGATTATTGGGAATTCAACCCTGTTGTCCAATATTGCAACCGAATTTCAGAGCGAGTGGTGGCTATGGAAAATTCTTTCAGAATGCCGGTGATCTGGAGTGGGGAAAATTAATGCAAGATGACATTACATGGGGAGTTAAATACTTAATCGGAGAAGGAATCGCTGATCCTGAGAAAATTGTGATCTACGGAGGTAGCTACGGAGGGTATGCTGCACTGGCAGGTATGGCTTTCACTCCTGATTTATATACTGCAGGTATTAGTGTTTGCGGACCCAGCAATCTGTTCACATTATTGAAATCTATACCTCCTTATTGGGAATCATTGAAAGCTTCTTTTTATGCCTCGGTAGGTAATCCCGATACTGAAGAAGGAAAAGCAATACTCAAAAAAGCAAGTCCGCTCTTTAGCATAGATAAAATGAATAAGCCGCTTTTGGTAATACAAGGTGCGAACGATCCAAGAGTCAAACAAATTGAATCCGATCAAATAGTTGTCGCACTGAGAGATAAAGGAAAGAAAGTTCGATATTTGCTGGCAGATGATGAAGGTCACGGATATCTTAAACCCATTAACAACATGGCTAGATATGCAGAAATTGAAAAATTCTTATCTGAAATTCTAGGCGGTAGATGTCAGAAGGATATGCCTGATGAGGTTGCCAAAAGGTTGAAAGAAATTACTGTTGATATCTCAGCTTTAAAATCCAACTGCTAATAACGGTGAAATTTGGAATGTACCCGATTTTCTGGAGACATTGCTAAGCACATTTTT
>Ga0076257_143_pt1 | contig 5765 bp, 1 predicted proteins | sample RifGroF2_FD_67746 | JGI IMG/M metagenome (GOLD analysis project Ga0076257, IMG submission 67746) | Parcubacteria (Uhrbacteria) bacterium GW2011_GWF2_39_13 | reverse complement strand
GAATTATTGATGACATTGCCTCATCAGGATTGTCAGAAGGAGACTTGCTTCCAACTATAAAAGAGTTAGCAAGCCGATATAATGTAAGTGAAACTCCAATCAGAAAAGCCCTTAAAAAGCTTGGAGAAAATAATTTTTTGGAGACTGTGCGAGGAAGTGGTATCTTCCTGAAAAACAGTGTTCCCAAAAGCCTCAGAATGGAACAGGACGCTAATTTGTTTTCAGATATTTCAGTTCCATTTGTACAGAATGAACATATTTCAACACATTATTTAACATTGGCCATAGTTGATAAAGCGCCTCTTTATCAGAAATTATGGAACGAGATAATACGGCGATTTGAGGTAAGAAACCCACATATTAAAATAATCCAAATAACAGATAAGAATTACGATTTTAAGAAGGTTGATATTTTTCAATTGGATCATCGCAATATCATAGATTATGTAAACAACAATAATTTAGCCCCATTGGACACTAACCTGATTATTAAAGAAAAATTTCCCGATGAAGTTTTTTCCCCTGCTTCTAAAAAAAATAAAATCTATGGACTTCCTCTGACTCTAACATTTCCGCTACAACTTCTGAATATTAATATGTTACATAATTTTATTCCGGACTATTCAATTACTGATTACGATTTTTCAACATTTATTGAAGTGCTGGAAAAGTTTTGTAAAATTCAAGAGACGGAGCATAATATTTTTTTATCTTTGGGCTCATGTGTAAATCCATTCATGTATCTTATGGCTTTCAGCGATAAATTTTTTGATTACTCAGCTTGTGTTATAAAGTGGAAGCACCCTGATATTCTCAGATTTTTATATAGTATTGAAAAGATAAAGAGACCAGCACAGGAAATAGGTATGGAATCATCAGTGATACTGAAAAACTTCTTTGATGAAAAAGTTTTTTGCCTTTCTACTTTCAGTCCCGTTATAAGAAATTTTTACACTAATATACCCTCCTTTGTTCAAGCAAGGCCATTTCCATCCACCGCTTCAGGTAAAGTTTTGTACGGATGTAATTATATTGTTGTGGGCAAACATTCAAAAAATTATGAAAATACCATGAAATTCATTTCTTTCCTGTTGACTGAAGAAATAACAAAATTAACACTAGAACATGGTTTGTTTCACGTATTGGCGGCCAACGTCAAACACGATGGCGATGTTATTTTTAATCAAGAAAGAGAAATGCTTAAACACTCATTGCCCTGCTCAATATTCGGCGCAAAAAACTATGACTTCATAATAAAATCTTTTTATCCGGTTATTGACATGGTACGGGAGGGACGGATTTCTGCGAAAGACGCAATAGCAATTTTAACTAAAGAATATAAATGCTCAGGCGTACTATAAAAAAATAGGACAGGTATAAATGGGCGATTTCTTTATGAAAGCAAATTTATTTAACATTAAGGGTTTTTCGATGATTAATCTAAGATTACTGACTTTTTTAATATTTGTAGGCGTAATTAAAAACATTATCGCGGAGGGAAAAGAAGAAATCGTATTTCTTGATCCGGGTGGGTGTTCTGTAGAAATTTCAACCAAGTACGAGAGAGATGTTGAAGGCTTTAGCGAAAACCTTTTAAAAAATCACAGTTTTGAGGAGTCGTCTAAAACAGGTAGACCTTTGTTTTGGAATAATATTTTATGGATGTCAAGTTTGGATAAAGAAATTTTAACAGACGCCGTCAAAAAAAATCCTACCTTTTGTTCAGCGGCGGTGTCAAGTAAATTTCCTTTTGACGGAGAAAAATGTTTGGCAATAGAAACCAGTATCGACTTGTTCAAAAATTTTAAAGTGAGTAAACCGTCTGTATTTCAGAATGGATATAGTCAGTACTGCAATTTATCAAAATCTTTACAAGAAAAAAAATATTGGCTAAAAGTTTTTGTCAAAGGGATAACATCTTTAGAAATAAATGGAGCCGTAAAATTACAGGTTGATTTTTTTGATCATCAGGAACAACCTAGAACAAGGACTCAGAAATCAATATCCTGGAGATTGTCACCAACCGGTTCATGGCAGGAAGAAAATTTTGATTTTTTTATTTTACCGGAAACGGCTTGTGTGCAGGTGTCAGTTTTCCTTCTGGGAGCGGGAAATGTTAATTTGGATGGCTTGGGACTTTATCAGGAGAATATATGCCCTGGAATTAAAGTCAGATTGTTTCCTGGTTTTTTTATGGATAATTTATTTTGTCTCTCTGAAAACGGTCCAGGGATTATAGCATTTGCATTAAAAAGAGAAACATCTCACCCTTCCAATGAAAACCTGAATTTTCATATATTATTGCCTGAAGAAATAAAAATCATAGGAACAAGGGAAGGAACAAAAATAATCAGTCAAAATAAAAAAGAAGAGAAAGGCAAAAACTATATTTACTACCAAATAGACATAAATTCTTTAAAAAATAAAATAGGGAAAAAGTATTATATAAAGGAAGCGCTATCATTGGTATTGAGAAGCGAACATAAGTATTCAGATGAGATATACAAAGCAAAATATTGGATAACGGAAGGAAGTGAGACAACACCTCAACTTGAATTTGAGCTAAAAATAACGCCGAGCATCGTGGCAGAAACACCTCAAATTTTTAAGAGCTCTGGACACTTTACGGAAGTTGACAACTGCTTTAACAACATTAATACAGCAAAAGAAATAGCTCAATTATATAGAAAAGCCGGTTTCAACGAAGTCTATATAGCCCCAGGGACACTCTCAAACGTCTTTCGTGAAATGAAAATACATCGCTATTACCAATATCTGTTGGTGAACGGATATGGCATCGGTGCAAAGGAAAAACCCGACGCCGTAGCATTTCATTTGCTGAATGGCAAGCTTGATAAATATGGAATCTGTCCAGTTGAAGTTTACAAAAACGGCAACTACTTCAAAGAAGAAGTAGTTGGAAAATTACGGAAAGCTATTGTTGAGGAGAGAGCTTTTGATAGCGTGATGAGCAATTGGGAACCTTTTATGTTCAGTTTTAAAGGTTGTTTTTGTCAACGCTGCAAGGAGGATTTTGCCCAGTACAGTAGATTGCCCATGGCAGAAGTAGAGAAAGAGTGGCCTAGCGAGATACTTATAAAAAGGAGAGAAATATGGATTAAATTCCGAGCATGGCAGCATGGGCAAGTGGTAAAAACGCTGGAAAATATGATTAATGGATTGGGGCGAGAGGCTGGAATTGAAGCCCATTTTATCCCTTATGTAATGTTTCTCATGTTTGTTCCTTACTCAAAATTTTATGATGCTCAAATATCCCTTGAGGAATGGGCGGATAAACTGCCATATATTGGAAGCTGGGGACCTTATTGCTGGTGGGATTTCTCCAAAACCCATCTTTACAATACTGGCCAGCATATTGTCATGCATAAAATGAACACTGAAGTGCGTAATTTTTTAAATACTTACGTCCCCAAAGATAAAAGACCCAAACTTATTGGTTATCCACATGTGTATCAAGGAAACACATATGTTACACAGCCGGAACGTATTGCTTTTGACTCTCTGACTTATTTTGTTAATGGTTGGGATGGCAACAGTTTATATGTATTTCCGAAAGGTTATGATGCACGTTATTGGAATGCTGTTGCTCTAGTTAATACTATAATTGCCAAGTTTGAAAAATTCACATTAAGGGGTGAAAAAGTTTACAATTATAAGTATAAATTAGAAACGCCCGTACCGAAGATTGCCCCAAAATATCGCTATATGCCGGAAAAAGTATTATTGCGCAAGGACGATGCTGAAATCGTTCAATTCTGGGAATACCAGAATGGGGAAGAACGTTTTTTTGTTGTTGGCAATTTCTGGGAAAAAGGAGAATGCTTTTTCAAGTTAATTCCTGAAAAGGTGGAAGAGGGAAAAACTTATGTTCTATATGAGCCTTTGTATAACCGCTGTTATTCTAATGAAAACGCGACTTGCATACTGACTTCAACGGATTTGTCTAAAGGTATATTGCTTCATGTTGGTGCTATGCGTTATTCCTTTTATATATTAATGCCCTTTAGCAGTGAAAAGAACTACGGTTCCATCGTTTCTCCCAGCTCTATGAACTATGCATTAAATTGTCGGTTTTCGAAAATAGAGGAAGCTTATAAAAACGAATTAATAAAGAAAGAATCCAGCAAATCTTTAGAAAAAACCATAGCATTTAGCAAGGGAAAACTTGTTTGCAATAGTGTAAATTTAAAAGATTCTTCAAATAGAGGGATTTCTTTTGCATCTCCCAGTCAGAAAATAATTATTGATCCGGCTTCAGGGGGAAACATTAAAAGTTGGATTGTCAATGATTGTCAGATTGTGTATCAACATGATGTGTATGGACTGTTTGGAGATGCGTTTTGGTGGCCGCCAAAATCAATCGCATCGGTCAATAAGTCATACGAGGTGATCTCGTTAAAGAAAACCAGCAAGGGAATGGAGTTGATTCTTAAATCTAAATTGGATAAACACGTCAAGCCTTTGGATGGATTGTCCCTACTGAAAACTTATTTGATACCTGAAAGCGGCTCCGGTTTTGAAATTGAGCATAAGATAATCAATGAGTCATCTGAAGTAAAAGAATTTGCCTTCAGATCACATAATCTGCTGACTTTTTTAGGGTTGTCAAAAAACGCTGCCTATTGGGGCTTGTTAAATGACAAAGGAAGTATTAAACAATTCCATCGGGATTTCAAAATAAAAATTTTTAACGCGGCAAGTGCTGGTAATGATATGGAATTAGAAAAAATTATTAGTTCTTGGAATGTTTCCAGTACAAGTGCTTTCATTGAACCGGTTGTTTGCTTTTCAAACTCTCAGATATCGTTTAATTTAAAATTTGAATTGGATAAAAAAGACCTTTATGGCTTTTTGTTTTGGGACTCTCTTGCGGCAGACTGCGCAACGTTTGAACCCTTGTACAAGAGAATGCAACTTCGCCCTCAAGAAGCATGGAAATCAAAAATAAAATGCGGAATTGAAAAATTATCTGAATAATCCTGGATGCCAAACGAAAAAGAAAGAAAGCGTACAAATGATTAAAAATGGGAAAAAGAAGGCGGCTTTTAAAATAAAACAAATTTATGATACTGGAATATTGTCATTTGCATTCACTCTCATTGAATGTGAGCGTCCAGAAAAAGCTAGTGAATCTAGTCCGGTGAAAAGCCCGGAATCTGCGAATTGCTCATTTCACGCATATAGCCTGACAGCAGGGGAGTGCGGTGACGCACGAACCGGATGCGCTGTGACAAAGCCGCGAGAAGGGAAACCTGCCGGACAAGGCGGATTAAGGCCTGCACCTAAGGCACTCACTGGAAACGGGGAGGAACAGATTGCAGGACGCCTGACGAAGGAAGAACAGGGGACTCGAAACCAGTCTGGGCGGCAAGGCAAAAACACAGGCCGTAGGCAAACGAACATCCGTAAGCATCGTAAAGGTAACCCGGCGGGAATTACTGGTAGAGCCGGGGATTTCGGAAAAGGACGACTGTCTGTTCGATACAGGAAGTCTGCAATCATCAGGGAAGAAAATGGGCAAATGCACCTGATGGCCCGACGGTGTAAAAGGAGGCGGCATGTGTGGAAAGATTCACTGAGCTCCAGGAGAGAACCTGTATGGTCCCGGCAACGGGTAAGTGAAAGTATAAGGCGCAATGCTGAAAGCTGGAACGAAGCTGTACAGGGGGTCGGTGATGGCCGTAGTAGCGAGAATGGCAAAGACAACATAACTTTGCCTATGCAAAGGGCCATTAGCCTGAGAA
>Ga0076257_142_pt1 | contig 5912 bp, 4 predicted proteins | sample RifGroF2_FD_67746 | JGI IMG/M metagenome (GOLD analysis project Ga0076257, IMG submission 67746) | Parcubacteria (Uhrbacteria) bacterium GW2011_GWF2_39_13 | reverse complement strand
TAACCTCCGCCAATGGTAAAGGCCCCGATTTTGGAAAAAGTGGTAAATAATTGCAGGTAAACGTTCATGAATGCAAAAGTAGTACTTAGGGAAGTAATTGAAAATTAAGTGAAAAATAATTTTTTATTTGAATTAAAATTTTATATTTGACAAATAATGAGCAAGTTAATTGAGTTTAGACCTTGAAATCTGTTTGACAAGCAAAAATCTCTTATATGGCAAGCAAAGATACACTATTTCATTTGAAAATATATTTAACACAGTTGATCCCATAGTTTACAATCTTGGTGTTGTCAATTGATTAAGTCACCATAGTTTTAATAAATTTCAATAAAAAATATGAAAAGATGGATCATTATTGCATTGTTCAGCATTTTTACAACAGCTCATACCAGAGCGCAGGAAGGTGAAAAGCTCTTCCTTAGAGTTAAGTATTCAGTAACCGGTTTGGAGTATTTAGAGAGAAGCAAAAAAAATAACGATCTGTATAACCTGGACATTGGACAAAACGCTTCAATGTTTTTTAGTCATACTGAATTTTTGCGAGACTCAGTTAAGAAAGATCTTCAGAAAAAAGGATATTATGGTTTAGAAGTGATGGAGTCTTTAAATGAGCAAGGCTACAGGCAAGGGCAAAAGGATGTTACAATATCCAATAGGTCCCAAGATCAATATATTAACTATACAATTATTGGAGCCCGTCTCTTTTCGGCAAAAGAACCGATTGAAAAAATTGATTGGAAAATCTTAAAGGATACGGCAATAATTTTTCAGTATAAATGTATCAAGGCGACTACAAATTACAAAGGGAGAGAATGGGTTGTATGGTTTGCGCCGGAGATACATTTAAATATCGGACCATGGAAATTTCACGGTTTGCCGGGGCTAATTCTAAAAGCTGAAGATTCCGAAAATCACTACATGTTTGAATGTGTAGATATATTAAAAATTGACAGAGACATCAATTTATCACGATGGTCTGAATCTCGTGAAGTTCCAAAAGACGAATTTGTCAAATTGTTGATGAAATTTAAAACCAATCCAATTGATTTCACCACAAATCAGGCCGGGATATCGGGAAAGGTACGAATTTTCAAAAAAGATGGTACACCTGTACCTAATAGCAAATATCAAAATTATAAATACAATCCCATTGAAAGGTAAGTTTAAATTTAAATATTGAAGTCAATATGAAAAAATGGGTCATTATAGCTTTGTTCAGCATTTTTACAACATCTCATGCCAGAGCGCAGGAAGGAGAAAAATTATTCTTAAGAGTTCAATATAATATAACCGGAAAAGAGTATTTAGAGGAAAACAAACAATCATACAAAGACCTGTTTAACTTAGATATAGGCAGTAACTTATCATTGTTTTACAGTTTCAATCAGCATAACAGAGACTCCGTTGAGCTCGATTTGAAGAAGCAAGGATTTGCAGGTTTGCAGGTTAAGGAGACTCTAAATGAGAGAGGCTACTTTCAGGGCAGAAAAGATATTCTGATTACTGATATTAAAAGTGGAAATCATAAATGCTTCTCCATTATTGGAGTTATGCATTATAGTGCAGCAGAACCGGTTGAGAACATCAAATGGTATATTACAAACGATACTACAACGATATTTAATTATAAATGTTTTAAGGCAAAGTCGACTTTCAGAGGAAGAACCTGGATTGCATGGTTTACACGTGAAGTTCCAGTAAGCAGAGGGCCATGGAAACTTTCAGGTTTGCCGGGTCTTATACTTAGAGCGAGTGACTCTGATAATCACTATGTTTTTGAAATTGCCGGAGTATCCAAAATTTCAAAAGTACTTGATATGTCTTTGTTTGAAAAGTACAAAGAAGTATCAATTGATGAATTCAATAAACTGATGATAAAATCAAAGACAGATCCGATGGATTTTGTGATGAATCAAACAGGGCGTAGTATTGGCCAGGGTTATGACAGAGAGGGAAAACCAATTCCAAAAAGCAGATTCCAGAATCTTGAATACAACCCCATAGAAAGATAATTATTACTACTTTGATAAAATTCAATTTATGAAAAGAGTTATCATTTTTTCTTTTTTTGTTTTAATAATCTCATCTCAATCCTTAGCTCAGGGTGTCTCAAAACTTTTTCTGAGAGCTCAGTATTCTGTTACAGCAATAGAATATATTGGTAACAAGCAGTATAATGACTGGATGTATTTAGATCTCGGGAAAAATGAATCAATCTATTACAGTTTCTTTAATCACTCAAGGGATTCAATTGTACAAAGCCAGATAAGTTTGGGTTACAGTGCTTATGAAATTATGGAGAATACAAGAAATATACAAAGAGGCAGAAAAGACATCTTTCATATTTCATCAGAGAGTAAAACGATAAAACATTATTCTGTAATAACAGCAGAGCATTATTATAAGAGTGAACCGGCGGAACAAATTATCTGGACAATTTCAAAAGATACGTTAACTATTCTGAGTTATAAATGCATTAAAGCTACTGCGAAATTCAAGGGAAGAGAATGGACTGCGTGGTTTACACAAGATATACCAATTACTGCGGGTCCGTGGAAACTTCGAGGATTGCCGGGACTAATATTAAAAGCATACGATGCAGACAATCATTACACATTTGAATGTATGGCAATTGGGGGGATTGACAGAAATCTGGATATGAAGGCATTTGCAAAATTCAGGGAAATTTCTGCAAAAGAATTCGATATGCTTGTTTATAAATTTAAAACTGACGCATTAACAATGCTGGAGAACAAAGGGATAAAAATCACCGGGGCTAAGGATGCAAGCGGAAACACAATAGATTTAAAACAAAGAAAATCACAGTACAATCCTTTAGAGCTATGAGAAGACGACTGCCTGTATCTATACTCTTAATATTTGTTTCGGTTGCGCTATATTCGCAAGGAGTAATATCAGGTGTCGTAACTTCATCTGATGATTCAAAACCGATACCTAATGCCCATATTATTCTTTTAAACCCTGCAGATAAATCTATAATTACATATACTTTCAGCGATGAAAACGGGTTGTTTAATCTTGATTCAGGTGTAAACAAAGAGAATGCAGAATTTATAGTCGAGGTATCTTTTATTGGATTTCAAAAGTATTCAGCCTTATATAAAGCTATTCCACCGGACAAACTAAGGATTATTCTCAAAAGCGAGCCATTTGAAATAAGAAGCGCTGTTGTTAAAGCGCCAAGAGTTTCAATGAGGGGAGATACTTTAAACTATATGACTGCCGGATTTGTAAAAGAGCAGGACAGAAATATCGGAGAGGTGCTAAAGAGGATACCTGGTGTAGTTGTAGATGTTTCAGGCCAGATTAAATACAACGACAAACCAATAAATGCATTTTACATTGATGGCAAAAACATGCTGGAGGGCCAGTACAGTATTGCCACAAACAATATAAAACCAAGTCTGATTACAATGATTCAGGTGTTCGAAAACCATCAGCCTGTAAAAGCCCTTAAAGAGCACCAGTTTTCAGAAAATGCTGCCATTAACCTGACAATTCATCCTGATGCCAGGGCCAGATTTGTTGGGACTGCAGATATTGGGGCAGGAGTATATCCTGCAATGTGGAATTTCAGAAGCACTCTGTTCAGATTTTCAAAAACAAGCCAGACAATGACAATCCTTAAAAGTAACAAAGCGGGGATTGATATTGCAACTGATTTGAGACTTCATTCAATGGGGCCCGACTCTCAGCTCCAGCAACCAGATCTTTCTGCTCAAAACATCCTTAACCTGGCCGAGACATCGTCTGCTCCTGTTAAGTCAGAGAGAACTCTTTTTAACACGTCTCATCTTGCTTCTGTAAACCTGCTGATACCATTGGCAAAAGATGTTCAGGCCACATTGAGGATTGGGTATTTAAATGACAAGAAAACTGCAGATAATCTGCAAACAACCAGCTTCATTATTGATGGTGAGAATGATATAGTACTTACTGAGAGAGGAAGCAGTTCCAGACATGAGAATGTTCCCAGTATGGATTTTACAGTAACCTCAAACAAGGAAAAGATTTATGTTCAGAACCGGCTATATGGAAGAGTCTCTTTGTCTGATGTCTCCGGAAAGCTGACAGGTATCAATAGTATTAATCAGGACTTGTCTCAGAACCAGTATGATTTTGCGGAAATTTTCAATTTGATAAAGCCACTTAAGAATTCTGTGCTTAGATTTAATTCCAGAACTCAATACCGCTCTTTGCCGGAGGAGCTTAACATTGTGTCAGACAGTATCAGACAAACTGTAGGCCTTATTCAGTTAAAATCGAATAATATTGTATCCACTCAGATTAAGCTCGGATGGTTTCGTCCTGAAATAACGGCGGGCTATAATGTTTCCAGCCAGCACCTCAAGTCTGAATTGTCTGATGTCAGAAAAAATATGGTCTTGTCAGGAGAGAATGATATCAAGCTTTATAGTTCTGAATTGTTTATTACTCCAACATTCCGTTATGACAGAGATAAGTTTCGGTTAGTGATTCGTTCTCCTCTTAAAATGCTTGGTTATAACTTGAAAAATGTTCGGGGAGCATCAGATACCTCTTCACTCTTTTTCCGGATTTCTCCGTCAATGTCTGCTACTTTTATTCCATCGGGTAACTGGGAGGGTAATTTATCATATGGCTTCGGCCAAACTACACAGGGAGAGGTTCAAAGCATGAATCCCTCATTTATTATGAATAATTACCGGACACTTTCGGAAGGGTATGCAGGTATAATTGAATCAAAAAGTCACTCCTCGGCAGTTAGAATTATTTACAGAAATGCTCTCAAACTGTTTAGTGCAGGATTTTATGTAAGCTACATACACAGAAGCGGAGGAACAAAGAGTGCAGTACAGTATACAGACATTTTCAGCATCAGGCAATTACTTCCCGATAATGACAATTTTAACAAAATGCTCTCATTCAGAGGGAATATCTCAAAAGTATTTTTCGATTCCCCGCTGAATTTGGGGTTGAGTATTTCTCATTCTGTCAGTTCAGGCAATTATGTACAACAGTCTAAAAATGTTGAGATTTCTTCAAGAACCTGGGTGGCTGAGCCTGCTGTAAGCTATAGTTTTGGCAGTGCGGTTAATACTGAATTTAACTTAAAAATGGTAAGGACTAACAGAGTCGATAATTTGGGATCTCAATCATCAATATTTAGTTCTGGAGCCTCACTTTTGAATTTTATAAGACTTTCCGGGAAGATGGATGTGATTCTGAATATTGAGCACTATTTGAATAAATCCTCGGATCAAACGTTACACAGTAACTTTTTTGCAGACATAAAAGTTAACTACCGGGCAGGTAAAAGCAATTTCGAATTAAGCCTCAGAAACATTTTTAACAACAATCAATTTACCCATTCGGTTTTTTCTGAACTTACCAGAATCGAAAAAATCTATACTTTAAGGCCTCGCAGCCTGATGGTTACTTATAGTTTTGGTTTTTGACACAGGTTTCTGATTTCGTCTAAATCCCATTTAAAAATATATGCTGATTATCAGCGGTATATAAACATGTTCAAAAAAAGTTTCGGAATAATTTTGTTGAAAAAAAAAAGAAACATATCTTTGCAGCCCGTTTCAGAAAATGAGACGCAGACAAGAAAGTTCTTTGATAGCATAGATTTATAAAGAGTAACAAGGTAGAGGTTTTTATTAAACTTCGTCAAGACCTAAAATAATTTTGGTTTTATCTAGTTAGGACAAGCTAAACATTTAAAAATTTTTACAATGAAGAGTTTGATCCTGGCTCAGGATGAACGCTAGCGGCAGGCTTAACACATGCAAGTCGAGGGGCATCACGGGTAGCAATATCTGGTGGCGACCGGCGCAAGGGTGCGTAACGCGTGAGCAACATGCCCGTATCAGGGGAATAATCCAGGGAAACTTGGTCTAATA
>Ga0076257_153_pt1 | contig 5970 bp, 4 predicted proteins | sample RifGroF2_FD_67746 | JGI IMG/M metagenome (GOLD analysis project Ga0076257, IMG submission 67746) | Parcubacteria (Uhrbacteria) bacterium GW2011_GWF2_39_13 | reverse complement strand
TATCTTATCCATGAACCTTGAGGATAAATGCCGTCCTGTTTCGTGTATTTTACCATATATCCATAGCCTTCACCTGTATCTCTTGATCCTGTAATCCCGAATCCTACATCCTCATGCTGACGCCCAAAAGGCAAAATATTATCCTCGCTTGTTGCTGCATTACCATACATATCGGTCACTTCATTTGTGAAGTTAGTCATTTTAAGATCATCTTCACCTTCGTCTTCCCTTAAATATAAAGCATCCGTCAATATCATTAAATATTCCGTCAGCACCCACATCTTCTCCAAACCAGCCGTCTTTTTTTGTAGCACCCCATTTTTTAACGGGAGTATCCCAAAGAGGCGTATCATATAACCTGTTAGCCCACATAACATTATAAAATGTATCATACCAACCCTGATCAAAAAGCGACGGATCTAATCCGTCAGAAAGGTTAACCGATGATGTATCGCTGTACGCAGCAGACTGCTGCGTGGAAGTATGAAAATTTTCACTTGCAATGAAGGCTATCGTTAATTTCAATGAATCCCCATAAGCAAATTTCCACACTTTTTTATTTATATAATCGTCAGGAATACCAAGAGAGTCACCGTCTCTGTCAACGGCTACATTTGCATAAGATTCCTGCCCTAAGGGGCCGAATCCCAGTAAAAATCTCTGATCCATGCCGTTTGCTATATTGTTTAAAGCAGGGATAGTTCCGTCAGGTACTTCATCTGCGCTTTCGGTACCTGTAACGATCCATGGCTGCCATTTTCCTGCCTGCGGGATCGCTGTACCGTCTATTTGAGTATCCATTCCAAGATAGACTTCCCTTATTGCAGTCTGATTATAGTCAAATTCGTCATTCGAAATTACCATATATCTGCCTATATCACCGATAGGCCAGCCTTCAGTCCTGCCGCCAAACATGGATTGCCCATAATAGTTTTCATATTCATCATAATTAATATCATCGTAACCTTTTTGCTTGGGGGACAGATCATACTGCCAATCAGAATGCATGCCTGTTTTCCATCGCGGCCCCCAATCTTCGCTTTCATCAACATACGAAGGTATATAAAGATTAAATGAGTACTTTAAGTCAGGATTAGGTGTTCTTAAAACTTTTAATGTAGCTATGCCGGTGGCACCAAATAAGGGGGTACCTGGCGGCGGGTTCCATAAAATTTCTCCGGCCATGTCACCTCGAATAAACTCCCGTGCGTCATTATCAGCTGACCAGGCTAAATTCATATCTACAGATTTTTTCTCTCCTGTTGCAGGATCAATATAATTATCCCATTTCTCTATAAAACCGCAAAGATCATCATCAGCAATCATTCTTTGGGTATTATCATCATACACATTTCCGTAGTACGGAATATTGCCTACATCACTGTCAAGATATACTGCCATAAAAAAGTCATATATATCTTTTTGTTCTTCATTTCGGTTATAAACAGTATAATCTATTATGACAAATTTTTTCGCAAAGTCAACAGACCATCCATAGCTTGATTGCTTAACTTCAATACCGAGTGGTATATGTCCTTTCTTTTCAAACATATCAACACCTGTAAAACTGTAATTTACATATTTATCTGAATAATATGTTGTAAACTGTTCTTCAGCAGTCGCGGATGGATTGTAAACATCATTAAATAAGCAATTAATTTTACCTTCAATATTAGAAGATTCATTTAGTCGCCCCATGGTTAGACCTGAAGGGTCATCTTGAAAGTTGATCGGCCAAAATTCTTTAAGCGATTGACAACCTTCATAAGCCGTTGAAACCAGCGGCCCTTGAAAAATATTTGCATGAATAGTATCAAAATAACATATCTCGTAATTCAGATAACCACCGCACCATATTGATCCTAAACAAAGATAGGTCATTCCTGATCCGCCGGGCATTTCACCGCTTGCAGCTAATTTACCTGTACAAGGGTCAATATTCCAAAACGGATTTCCATAAATACCCGTATTAGAAACAGTCATCCAGAGTAATCCTGCACGGTGAACACGGTATTCAGGGTAAGGAGTAGATACTTTAGAATCACTTTCTTTGCTTAATCCGCTGTTCATTTCAGGAAAAAATCCTGATTTTTGCTTTGATCCTTTAAAAGAAGGCTGGGCAAAAAGTGCAATTGAAATAAAAAGGATAAGTAAAATATTCAAATGTTTTGACATAGCTGATCCATTTATATATCTCAATTTACCGATGAAAAAAACGAATTGCAACACAAATTACAAAGAGTAAAATTGATCTAATGAATAAAAGCGGGAACTAAAACGCTAAATCGTAAAATGCATATTGCGATTTGCAATGATTATCATAAAGTGCATTTTACGATATTGACAAATTGTGTTAAATTGCTTAAATTATACGTTGTTATATACTAACGAAATCAATAAGGGGATTTATGTCAGTTGAATATTTTTGCAGAATGATCTGAATTCAGAATTCATAAGAACCGGATATATGAATCAGATAAATACAAAAGAAAGGCTTGTAGGACTGATAGGGCCAAGAGGCTCAGGGAAAACTACGCTATTGCTGCAGTACCTGAAATCAGATTATGATATAATGGATTCACTTTATATGTCTGCGGATGATATAATAATGAGCGATACTACGATATATAAGGTCGCTGAAGAATTTTATTCGCTGAACGGAAAGGTTCTGATAATCGACGAAGTTCATAGATACAGAGACTGGGCAAAAGAGCTTAAAAACATATACGATTCCTTCCCAAAGCTGAAGATCAGGTTCAGCGGGTCTTCAATGCTTAATATTCTTCATGAGCAGTATGACCTTAGCAGAAGAGCTTTCATAGTTAAAATGAATGAGCTGTCTTTCAGAGAGTACCTGGAATTCAAATATAAAATAAAATTAGATTCTTATCCTCTGAGCAATATACTGAATGACAGCGTAAAGATTTCGAGCAGTATGATATCAAAGTATTCCTACATTTATTCTGAATTTAAAGAATATCTGAAGATAGGCTGCTATCCGTATTTTATGGAAATCCCTGAGAATTACAGCGTAAAACTCTTCAATTCAATGCAGAAAATAATTTTTGAGGATATTCCTTCTTTGAATAAAATTGAATTCTCGAATTTATCGTTTTTTCAAAAACTTATACATAAAGTTGCTGCGGCAAAAGTTCCTTATAAAGTAAATCTGGCGCAAATGTCATCAGAACTTGGAATATCACAGCCGACGCTTTATATATACCTGGGAATTCTTGATAAATCGGGGATATTCAGTGCTATAAGAAAATACTCGGATAAGGTTTCCAAAAAACCGGATAAGCTTTATTTCAGAAATACTAACATACTTAACACTTTTGCGAATGAATTCGATTTTGAAATTGATCAGGGAACATTCAGAGAGACTTTTTTTGTGAACTGCTTTTTCAGACATCGGGGATTTCAGGATCGGGAATTCTATCTTCGAGATCGGCGGTAAAAGCAAAGATTTCAGGCAGATTCAAAATGTCGAAAATTCATTTCTTGTTATTGATACGGATATGACCATGAATGAAAGAAAAATCCCTTTATGGCTATTCGGGTTTTTAGATAAGTAACATTATTTTATTATCATCTAAGTGTGTTTCTTTTCTACAGGCCAGAACTTGTGGTTCTTGTCTAAGAAAACTATGGAAAAGACATTGTCTATTATATGCCCGGCGACTCTGACTTTTTGTCCGGTGAGCTTTTTGAGTACTGCCCATCTTAATTCTTTGTCTTTTAGCTTATTAGGGATTTTATAGCCTTCAGCATAAGGGAATTCGCCGTATTCTGTTATCATCTCTTTATTTTTTGCTTCCTGCATGGTCATTTCGCAGAGGTTCGGGAGCCTGTCGAGAAATTCAACCAAGATACCTTCTTTTTCCCAGTCTTGGAAACCTTGAGGCTGTTTTCTGGGCTGTGTACCGTCAAAATCTTTAAAGCTGATCACGATCTTGTCTTTATCTATGGTCGGGATTCGTTCTTCCCGATAGGAAGATTTTCGTTTGAAAGTATCAGAGTGTCTGAGTCTTTTACTTGCCATAGATGATCTCTAATAATTCATCCTTGTTCCCGAAAACAGGCACAGCGCCATACTTGCCGTTCAGGTAATCTTTTGCGAATGAAGCGTCTTTTCTTGCGTAATATTCTTTATATTCGTCTAGTGAATAAAGCTGAGTGGAATTGAACTTATCTTTTTCTGTGAACCATATCTGGTCGCGTCTGAAGATCTCCTTTTTTAATAGAGAAGTGTCGTGGGATGTGAATATAAGCTGGGCATTTTTATTATTCTTATTTGAAAAAAATTCGATTATGAGCGTGGTGAGGAGCGGATGAAAGCGGGAATCAAGCTCATCAACAATTAGAGTTTTTCCGTTATTTAGCGCTTGATAAAGAGGTCCGAGAAAGTAGAAAAGCTTTTGCGTTCCTGCAGATTCGAACTGCATCGGAAAATCTATTTCACCTGCCGGTTTGGAATCATTCCCGTAAAAAGTATGTGAGAAATAAACCTGTTTTTTTGCTGCTGCCTTTGGTCTTTCCAAATACTCGCTGATTGACTCTGATACTCTGTCAGCCTTGTTGCCATGGCTGTTTTTTGATACTATTGATTCTTTTTCTTTCAACTTGACATTGCTTATGTCGAATTTTGAGAGGATCTTTAAAGCCCACTTTCTGAAGTCCGGGTTCGCATCGAAAAGTCTTACTGTAAAATATCTGTATTGAATGTCAGATATTCCTGATATGATATAAAAATCTTCGAACCATCTGACTACTTCTGAAGATACTGGCCCGTCAAATTGCTCAAGAACAGAAACAAAGAGGCTTTCCGGCCTTGTTTTTTTTACGGTATTTTCCGGAGTTACAAAGTCATTTGCTTCTTTGAACGATCTTTTATTGTATTCTACAGCTTGTTCTTCTCTTTCAAAAAGCATCGTTTCCCTGTTTGCCTGCGACCAGAACAGCCACTCAGATTTTACTTTAGTATTATCTACTTCAAAACCGTATCTGTACCTTGTATTTTTCTCGATGAAAATGATCTCAAAGAACGAAGGCATCTTTACAGTTGAAGCGCTAAAAAAGAAAGGAGTGGTCGCAATATCTCTTTCTCCTGAAGAATAAGAAGGCGAACTTACGGAATACATCACGAATTTACGCATAAAATCAAGCGCGTTGACAAGATTGCTTTTACCGCTGCTGTTGGCACCGTAAACCGCGGCAGTTTTTAACAGACTGAATTTTGAATCCGGCTTAGGCTCGAATGTGCATATCTCTTTCAGGCTGTCGTCAGACTCGGATTTTACCATACTGAAAGTGACTTTATCTTTAAAAGAAAGGTAATTCCCGACTGTAAATTCTATCAACATTTTATTCTCCGCGAAAATTTATGTTAAATGTATAAAAAGTTTGCAGAAATGTCAAGAAAATAACGAAATGATACGAAAACGAACAATAAATGCTATATGCTATGTCGTAAATCGTTTATTGTTTTCACGATTTCATCTGAAGCTTTTATGAGATCATTATGCTCAATAGTGGCGATAATGTTATTAAATTTTGTAGCGTATCGTTTATCGTAATACTCTTTTAAGAACCATTCGCAGAATTCGTCAATTTTACCTGCTTTCAGCATGCTGAGAAGTTCAGCAGTCTTTTCGTGTCCGAGAACTTTTTTTAAAAATTCGGATCTTTCGACTGTCTGATAAGCTCTTTCAATACCGTCCGAAAAGTATTCGGCTCTAATCCTTTCGACCCTTTTTATGATGTCTGATCTTACTTCAATGACAGGCGATTCAAGTAGCCTTTCATAGAGCCTATCGGGGATATTGAACTTTGATATTCTTTTGCTTTCGCTTTCCGTTATGAACGGAAGGGCGGACTTCTTAACTGAGATTATCTGTTCGAACAGTCTATTCTCGAACTGAAGCTGATTCTGCGGTATGTCGTCCGTTTTAACTTCAAATCTAATGTGCC
>Ga0076257_151_pt1 | contig 6729 bp, 2 predicted proteins | sample RifGroF2_FD_67746 | JGI IMG/M metagenome (GOLD analysis project Ga0076257, IMG submission 67746) | Parcubacteria (Uhrbacteria) bacterium GW2011_GWF2_39_13 | reverse complement strand
TGGATCAATTTCTCTTCATGATAATGCATCCAAGGAAATAATCTTTACTATCCCCGCCGGATATATGTTTGACGCGAACGGTGAATATTCCGATGCGGTGAAGTATTCGCTGGAGCAAAAAGAAGATATGTCATATTCGCTTATCGTTACAGCGGACGCTGACTGGATCAACGCTGATGGCAGAGCATTTCCTGTTACAGTTGATCCGACTATTTGGAGAACGAATCAAACCGTTTACAGTAATGTTAAAGATACATATATTACGTCAGCATATCCGACATCAATATATGGCGGAAGTGAATGTTCATACACAGGATATCAATCAGGACATGAATATATATCTCTTGTCGGAATAAGACAATTACCCGAGATTCCCAAAGCAAGTGTAGTTGTAGATGCAAAGCTCGGATTATTTGTCTATAGTTATACAACATCGGTTAATATCGGTGCTTATGCTGTTACAAGTCCATGGGAATCATATGAAGTAACATGGAATACAAAACCAACAATTGATACGACAGTGTTGGATTACCAGAATATAAATGCCGTTTCAAATATAAATGATTATGATACAGCATGTTATTTCGATATAACATCGATTACACAGGATTGGTATTCCAAAAAGCTTGAACCAGGAATAACAAGCGCAAACGGCGTTGCCTTAAGAGTAATTAATTCAACGATAAATAACCGTGTAGAATTTACAACAGCAAATCACTCATACAACGGAGCTTTTCCGATATACATAATATCATACCGTGATACAAAAGGATTAGAGAGCAGATGGTCATATACTTCCCACGGCGCAGGCAATGCCGGAACGGGATATGTAAATGACTTTACAGGAAATCTCGTATTCGCACATGGCGATATATCCACTAACGGCTCAATACTTCCTGTATCAGTAGATCATGTTTTCAATACGGAACTTGCTAATACTGATTTTACATATACAGCAAGTGGACCTTATACCGCTTCTTTTACAAATATGAAGGTAGGTAAGGGCTGGAAATTAAGCGTACAGGAAACGATAATTGAACGAACACTAAACTACGATACCTGGTTCTGTTACAGCGACGCCGACGGGACAGAGCTGTATTTCAATGATTTTAATACCGCAGGTCAATATATTAGCGAGGATGGCTACGGTCTTACCATAACCAAGAATACCGGCAGTATACCGGAAAGATATACTATGGTTGATGATTATGGCAATAAAAAGACATTCAATTCCAGCGGTTATATAACTTATATAAGGGATATAATGGGCAACGAGAAATCGTTTGTTTATACCTCCAACCGACTTACGTCAATTCAGTATAAGCCTGCAGGATCGGGCAGTTATATTACTCAGCTTTCTTTCTCTTACAACCTTAATAATGCTTTATACAGAGTAACAAATTCTCAGTCAGGTGATTATGTCGAATATTATTATTCACCAAATTACAATGATGGCTATTCTACTTCCAATGCCGGATATCTGAGAAAAATACAGTATAACAGTGGCGCATATTCATATTACGAATATTTCAGCGATGGCAGATTAAACTGTGTTTGGGATGGAGATACGGGATCCAAAGTAAGTTATTCATATTCAGTAGCAAACGATGCTATTGTTAACAAGACATATCAGGTATCTACTGTTACTGAAAAAACATTATCGGAGGCTGAAGGTCAGAAGATCGGCTTTATTTATGATTACAAAAAAACTTCTGTAAGAACACGCGGTAAAGATGACATTTACAACAACAGCGATGATATATTGACGACATATATCTTTGATAATAACGGAAGGACCATCTGTGCGTACAGCTCCAACCTTGACGGCAGTACAATTTACGGAACAAGCAATGCTGTATACGAAGCAGTGGATATAAACGATGGTTCTAAAAAAGTAAACACCATTACAAAGGATTCTGTAGCCGGCACACCTGCGATGAATTTAGTCAAAAACAGCGGAGCAGAATCAGCATCATATTGGACGCAAAGTTGCACCGACATAACTTATCAGATAACAGAAGTAACGAGCTCCCAAAAATATATGGGCAATTACTCGTTCAGAACATATTCTTCAAATACAACCGGTTTCGCTAAATTTTCACAGAGTGTAATCATTCCGACTGCTGGTAAATATACATTATCCGCATATGTAAAAACAGCGTTTACAAGCGGAACCGGCGGTGCTTATCTTACTTTGTCCGGCACAACAAGCGATAAAGTAACAGGCACAACAAACACAGGAATACAAAACGGCTGGCAGCGAATTAGCGTTACGAAAGATTTCGCATCAAGCGGAACATATACTGCCGAGCTTAATCTTCTAGGAGCGATCGGAAACGCCTATTTTGACTGCATACAGCTTGAAAAAGGCAATGCTCCATCAGCATTCAATATAATCAATAACGGCAGCTTCGAGCTTCAGCAGGACTGGAATTTATTGTATGGTGGTTCCTATATTAATCTGACGGGCAGTACTCACGGCCAGGTAATGATGTTCACCGGCAATCCTACCGGATCACGTCAGACTTTCCAGTCAAATGTACTAAATGTCCCGATAAATACTACCTTTGTACTTTCGGGCTGGGCTATGGCGAGCTCCGCATCTTTAGATAAAGATACCACACGTAACTTTGAACTGGAAGCACGTATAAGTTATAGCGACGGAACATACAACTCACAATATGTTAAATTTAATCCTGATTACAACGGATGGCAATTTGCATCCGGAGCAATCGTTCCGAAGAATGAGACTGCTGCTACAATAACTTCTATTAACGTTTTTTGTAAATATTATAAAAATGTCAATACTGCTTATTTCGACAACATTTCGCTCACAATGGAGCCTGCGCAGACTTATACCTACAACGATGAAGGCAATATAGATACTGTTACAAATGCAGAAGGCAATAAATCAAATACGGTTTATGATGCTAACAATGTTGATTTAGCAAGTTATACTAATATTGTAGGCCAAAGATACGAATATGATTATCTGCAAGTCGGCGGAGTTAGTGCTCACCTTGTAAACACAATCAGAAAATCAAGCATAGCAAGCAAAACAATAACTACATCATACACATATGACAGTTATGGAAATGTCACAGGAAGCACAACAACAAGCTCAGCTGCATCAGGTGTCAGCCTTACGAATTCATCTACATATGATTATTACGGTAATTATCTGAATAATTCCACCGATGCAAGAGGAAAAGTTACCGATTATAACTACAGCACCGCAACCGGTCTGTTGAATTTTGTTCAGGATGCAAATGCAAGCAGAATAGCGTATAAATACGACAGCCGTGACAGGGTAACAGATTTTTATCTTGATACAGATTGTGACAGTGTTATAGACTCCGGCGAGAAAAAGGTCAGCTACAGCTATTCACAAAACCGTCTCAGCCAGATAATAACTGCGGGAACTACCTATAACATGACATACGATATATATGGTAATACTTCCAGTGTAGGCGTTTACGGAATGTCATCAACTCTTGCAACATATACTTATGCAACAAATAATGGTAAGATAACAAAAACAGAGTATGGCAACGGATTTTATACAGAAAATGTATATGACGAGCTTAACAGAGTGATAGCCATTAAGTATAATGGAGTGGAAAAGTTCAAATTTACTTACAATGTAAGCGGTCAGCTTTACAGCAGCACCGACCTTGTAAACAGCAAGACTTATACCTACGAGTACGATTCGCTCGGAAGACTTATACGGGCAGCCGAAAAAACAACCTCCGGCACGTTAGTTATGGTTACCGAAAACTTATTTGATTCCTACGGACGTGCTTCAAATTCAAGTTATACATTTTCAAATAATGATTTGTTGAATTATTCAATCCAGTATAACAACAACTCAAGTTTGATATCTCAGTATAACCTCCCCAATGACAAAACCATAACCTATAACTATGACGCATTTGATCGAGTTTCAAGCAAAGCTTTAAGCAACGCTTATTCTATAAGCTACACATATAAAACAGGCGTCGATTCAAGCAAAACAACCGCATTAATATCTGAGCTTCGTATTAATAACGAAGGAAGCGCAACCGATACTTATTATAACTATACCTATGACAATGTCGGCAATATCCTTACAGTCAGCGAAAACGGAGTTCAAAAGCAATCATATGAATATGACGCTCTTGGTCAGCTTACAAGGGAGAACAATGTATATGCAAACCGCACGTATGTATTCAGGTATAACAGTGCGGGGAATATTACAACAGGTTCGCTTGTCGGCGTACCGCTTTTGGACGCGGAAGCGTATTTCTACCAGAATTCCAACTGGGGCGACCTGCTTACCAACCTCAACGGAACGGCAATAACTTATGATAATATTGGTAATCCGCTGAACTGGAGAAACGCTTATTCCCTGACTTGGGAAGGCAGAAGCTTAAAATATATCGGTTTTGACGCAGCACCGATGAGCGGAATGGAATTTAAATATAACTCCGCCGGCATCCGTACCTACAAGAATTATTATGATATGACCACGGGCGTGTCGAATTCCTCCTTTTACGTACTTGACGGCTCGAAAATCATCAGAGAGACCCGAACTGGTTCGACGAGTCAGGAGTAACAGGCTTCAACTACAACGGTTCGGATTATTACTACGGTAAAAACCTTCAGGGTGATATCACAAAGATATACGACTGGTTCGGCAATGAAGTTACAAGCTATACCTATGACGCATGGGGCAAAATAATCTCCATAGGCGGCTCACTCGCATCCACAGTCGGACAGGCAAACCCCTTCCGCTACCGCTCGTATTATTACGACACCGAAACCGGCTGGTATTACCTTAACAGCAGATATTATGACCCTGTAACTTCAAGATTCCTAAATGCGGATAAACAGTTGAACCCACAAGAGGGTATGACTGGATTCAATTTGTACCAATACTGTGGAAACAATCCTGTCAATCGCCACGACCCTGATGGCACTTGCTGGCATTACTTGGGGCTTGGGGATTGCTATACTTGTAAAGCGTATAAAGAACATCAAGAGTATTTAGCGAGCGGTCCAGCTACGCCTGTGGGAAGTCTTGAGTGGGAAATTGAACTAAAAGTTTCGTACGGTATGACTGCATACAATTTCGTTGCAGCTAGCTCTGTAGTCACTGCCGGCAGCGTAGCTATTGTTGCTGCTGCTGCTCCCATTGCTGTTAGTGCTCCACTCTATGTTGCACCTGTTGCTGCGGAAGTTGCGGCAACTTCAACGGCAACCGCGAAGGGAGCGCAAAAAGTGTTCGAGTTCGTTCAAAATAAAATCATTAACTTAGAAAGAGTTGGAAGTGCATTACAATCGGATGCTCATCATGCGTTTTCAAACATTGTCGATAATTATGCGGGATATGCCACGCAAACACCTTTGAATAATGCAACTTTGTATCAATTACAAGGGGCACTAAATGGAGTTGCCGGGAGGTTTGAGTGGATTGTTCAAGCAGGGCAAGTAACTCATAGAATGTTTGTAAAAGGAGGCGGAATGAATGGAATCCCAATTATTAAATAACATTATACAAAAGTTACAAGCGATAGGATTCAAAATCAATTGGACATTGTTGAAAATTGGTTATGAAGGTCAAGATTTTCTTCCAAAATTGATTTCTTCTAACGCTATCTCTCAATATACCGAATGCCTTGTTGAAACAATGGAATCCGACTATGAATTGATTGTGCAACTTATCAGTCCAGAAGATGAAATGGAATTTTGTGAGATTTTAGAGAAGTTAGCACGAGATGAAAATGTAGAACAATCAATTCAACAACGAAAATTAAGAGTGTATGTGGTTCTTGAAGCATTGGAAACATTACCGAATGATTATTTCAACGGACTATTAGAATTAACCGACACATGGGTTTCTTTGGGCTTGCCAGATGATTGTCCGCACGTCGTTCAAGGACGAAACAACACATATACTCCACAGGAGTATTATACACAAGATGTATTTAATTCGCTTTTAGAAAAAAATAAACAATGGGTAAGAGATGAAATTGAATACATCAAGTCATTAGAAAAATAGTATCAATTGTTTCCGCATACCAAAACCTCAACCACAAACAGCCCGGCCTTCGGGTCGGGCTCAACTCTTTTTTGGAAAGTAAAAAGGGGTCATAGGTTACTCCCTGCTTTGATTTGTGGCAACAAATCCGTTGCTCGTTACAACATAAAGAATTTCGTGAATACTTACCGGTGGAACGTTTATCATATGTGTCGTACAATGATTATTGTAATATAGATTCGAAGTCAACATATAATTATGTCGCTCCCGGTGCTGCTGTAAGCGGTACTCCGACAGTTGTAAATTATGCTTATAATGATACCATCTGGAGAGACTTATTAACTTCGATTGGTTCCACAACAATTACATATGATAATATTGGTAATCCAAACAAATGGAGAAATGGTTATAGCTTAACTTGGCAAGGTAGAAATCTTAACGCTTTATCCAAAGATTCTATTTATTATATAAATTGCAAATATAATAGTGCCGGCATTAGAACACACAAGGATTATACTGATCTCGACATAATGTATACCACAAATTACGATTATGTTCTTGATGGATCAAAAATCATCAAAGAAACCATATCAGGTGGGGAAAATACAACACTTTACTACTTCTACGACGAGTCAGGAGTAACAGGCTTCAACTACAACGGTTCGGATTATTACTACGGTAAAAACCTTCAGGGTGATATCACAAAGATA
>Ga0076257_152_pt1 | contig 6885 bp, 4 predicted proteins | sample RifGroF2_FD_67746 | JGI IMG/M metagenome (GOLD analysis project Ga0076257, IMG submission 67746) | Parcubacteria (Uhrbacteria) bacterium GW2011_GWF2_39_13 | reverse complement strand
TATACCGTGTCACAGAATAATAGGCAGTGACGGAAGTCTGGTCGGTTATGCAGGCGGATTAAGAGCAAAACAGAAATTACTTGAACTGGAAAATGCGATCTTATGAAATATCAGAAGTGAGGTGTGATATGAGAAAAGTGCTATTTTGTATTATGATAATGTTCGTATTTCAATCATTTGCACAAGAAATTGACACTTGGGAGCGAAGATACGGGGATGAGATGAAAGAACGAGGAAAACAGATTGTAAAGATGAATGACGGTAATTATTTAATAAGCTGTAGCGCCAGTCCAATGGCTTTTAAAGAGGTAATATGGCTTATTGCAGTTAATGAAAACGGCGATTCTCTATGGACGAAAACAATTGACGGCGGAGACTATAATCTGTATATAAATGACTTTGCGTACAATTACGAAAACGGGCTCTATGCCGTTGATTACAAAATTTCAAGAACAGATTCTGGTAGTGAGGGATATTTATCTAAAAGATCAACTGATTATAGCGAAATCTGGAAGCAAGTATATACTGATTGTTCGCCTCTTTCATTGACATGTACGCCGGACAGCGGATGTGCAGTAATAGTTTCAGATTTTATAGATATTGATGTCATGTTCAGTTGGATTGAGAAGTATGACAAAAACGGAAATCATCAGTTTTCATCAGGCAGTATTTTTACAAAGAGCGAAAAAGCTGTTGAAACAATCAGTGATATTACATTAACAAGCGAAGGAGATTATTTAACTTTATGGAAAAGAAGAAGTGAATCAGGTGAGTCACAATTTTTAATCTATTTCGATGATTCATTAAATGTATCGGCGATTAAGCCGTTTTATGGTTACGATTTATCAAGAATAGAGAAAGCAAACAATGATGATTTTGTTATTTCAGGTTCTGGAGTTGTGTTAAAAATTGACCAGTACGGAGATATAATTTGGGAATTAGAAATTCCTGACTATTTAGAAAATATAGCCAAATCAGCTGACGGGAACTATTTTGTATCAAACAGTACAAATACTTACAAAGTTGACGATACGGGCAAGTTAGTATGGAGCAAAAATTTCGGGAGCAATTCAATGGTGCCAACAGATGACGGCGGATGTATAGCTGTCGGATCAAAATATGATGATGTATGGATATGCAAGTTCGATCAGGATGGAAACTATACGAATATAAATGATTATGTTTATCCTGTTGCAGTGAAATTATATCAAAACTATCCGAATCCGTTCAATCCGTCCACCGAGATCAGCTATTCTATAAGTAGCGAAGGGAAGGTCACACTGTCAGTTTTTAACACGAAAGGCGAGCTTGTCCATACACTTGTGAACGAGAAGAGAAAGGCAGGAAATCATTCAGTGAATTTCAACGGAGAAGGCTTGAATTCAGGGATTTATTTTTATAAGCTCGAAGTTAACGGAAGTGTCGCAGGTTCAAAGCGGATGCTGTTGATAAAATAGAAGTGAGGTGTTATATGAAAGTATTGTATCAAACTATATTCATAATCTTAAGCCTGTTTCAATTTGTTCATTCTATAGAGTTCGAGAGAATATTCCCTGAAATAACAGGTGAAGTGAAAGAGATCAATCGCGGAGATCTTGATAATGTAGGAGAATGCGGATATTTCTTTGTTGTTCCTGACAGCGGACTTGCCTTTTATAGGGATTCTCGGCTGGTTTACTATGATGCACATTCCAGCCTCCGGATGGTGTCTGCAGCTTGTATCGAGTCGGAAACAGAAGAAGTCTTCTGCGCAGTTGGAGATTATTCAAATAGCGATGGTATCTATAAACTGAATATCGTCACAGGTTATTATAATAATTGGCCAGAAACCTGGGGTATAAGTCCCGTTTTTATTAAAAAACTTCCTTCCGGATTTTACTATTCATCACATGAACCTTTTCTTTTCTCATCAAACGGGGAAAATTGGGCAAGTGTCAATTCTTTAGAATCGAGTTTTATCTATGATATTGAAGAAAAATATGACGGCACTTTATTTATTGCCGCAGATGTACCGCGGGTTGCAAACGATGTACTATTTATGGGTACGATGGATTCATTTGATTCTTTAAATACCGGAATGGAAAATATTAACGATGTTTATATCAGAAATACGCCATATAAAAATGAAGTCCTGATCACTATAGGTTCAGGTTCTTATTCGGACGGTTTATATAAAGTTCTATACAATGACAGCACGATAACAGGATTCGAGCTTGTTGCCTATGTTGCTGAAGCCGATCTGATCACTGAGCACATTGATTCATACATAGTGACCAGAAAGAACAGTGCCGAATTAACCGCAGTTCCTTTTGACGGTAGTCCGCCGTTTAATATAAGTCATGATCTAGATATAACTAAAATCAACTGTATCTCTCCGCAGTATCCGATATACACGCCCAATTTCCTGATAGGCACTGATCAAGGTATTTATATGGCTACAGGTACGGTAGGCATCGAAGATGCCGCCATTCCTTGTGCTACCGAACTTCACCAGAACTACCCGAACCCTTTTAATCCGCACACTGAGATCAGCTACTCGCTTAAGAGCGAAGGGATGGTCACGCTGTCGGTTTTTAACACGAAGGGTGAGCTTATCAGCTCACTTGTGAATGGTAAGGAATCCGCCGGAAATCATTCGGTTAATTATAACGGAGAAGGTATTTATATCTATAGGCTCATTGTGGACGGTAAAACCGTTCAAAGCAGAAAAATGATTATGTTAAAATAAGAATTTGAGGTTAGTCATGAGAAAATTAAAGTTCTTAACGCTGTTTTTGGTTTCCTTTTTATCTTATTCTGTTACTACATTTGAGAAAACGTTTGGGGATGGTTATGATGGATCTGCTAATTCTATAGCCCAAACATCTGACGGCGGGTATATTGTTACAGGTTACGGTACGGATTCATCATCTGTTTCATATATTTCTATCCTTAAACTAGATCCTTTCGGTTCTGAAGAATGGAGTAAAAAAGTGCATTCTTTCCAAAATGAAGGATATAAGATCAGACAAACAGATGACGGCGGATATGTTCTGGCAGGCAGGTATGTATATTATTCGCACGGATTTCATGAAAGTATTTGGATTTATAAGACTGATCAGTACGGTGAAAAGGAATGGGATTATAAATTTCCAGATGATGGTATGGGTTGCACTTCATACGATGTTCTTCAAACAGAAGATGGAGGGTATGCCCTCACGGGTATATATTATTTTGAATCAGGAATTGTAAAACTTGACTCTCTCGGTAATGAAGAGTGGAATAAATATTATCTTAACACTTCATCAGGTAGGTCAATAATTAAATATAACAGCGGTTATTTGATTGCGGGAAACACTTATGATTACGATAACGAATCATATGATCTTTCAGTCACACGAACCGATTCACTCGGCAATGAAATCTGGACAAAATATTTCGGTTCTGTGTTAAATGAAGAAGCTTTTTCGGTCTTAGATCTTGATAATTGGCAATGGTGGAAAAGATATTTATTTGATAAAGTCTGATTCTCTGGGTAATGAGATATGGAATAAAACTTATGGGGGCACAGCTGATGATACTGCATCATCTGTTAATGTAACATCTGACGGGAATCTCATTATTACAGGTATGACAGAATCTTTCGGCAGCGAAGGGAAGGAAGTATGGCTGTTTAAAACGGATACAGACGGAAATGTTCTCTGGGAACACACATTCGGAGGATCAGGCGATGATGTCGCAAATTCCGTTCAGCAAACTGCTGACGGTGGATATATTTTGGCAGGCTATACAGATTCATTCGGAGCAGGCGGAAAAGATACGTGGATAATCAAGACAAGCCCGTTCCTGCCTCAGACAGCTGAGCTCCGCCAAAACTATCCTAACCCGTTCAATCCGTCAACTGAGATCAGTTACTCACTCAAAACCGAAGGATTGGTCATGCTGTCAGTTTTCAACACGAAAGGCGAGTTGGTTCGTACACTTGCGAACGAAAAGAAAACTGCGGGAAATCATTCGGTAAATTTCAATGGTGAAGGATTGAATTCAGGGATATATTTCTATAAGCTGAGTGTTGATGGCAAAGCTGTTCAAAGCAGAAAAATGATGATGTTAAAATAAGAGGTAACATAATATGAAAAATATTGTTTTTGTGGTCTTATTATTTACAATATCAGGCTATTCAGTGATCACCTTCGAGAGAACCTTCGGCGGTACCGGTGATGATAATGCAAATTCGATAAGACAGACTACCGACGGCGGATACATTGCAGGATGCAGGTCGGACTCGGTCGCAGCAGACTCTTCAAGTCAGATATATACTTTTATGACAATGAAGAAATTAAACAGCTACGGCGAATATGAATGGGATAAGAAAGTAACAGGCATTACAATTGAAGATATGCCCAATGAAGGCTATTCTGCTATAGAAACAAAAGACGGAGGGTATACAGTCGCAGGTTGTCTTGTGGGTCTCAATCATGCTTTTCACACTTTGATCTATGTTCTTAAAACAGATTCTTCCGGAGTAAAACAGTGGGATTATCGCTTTGGTTATGACAGTTCGGTCAGCAGCGTAGCGTACGATATGATCCAGACAGAAGATAACGGATACGCGGTAGTTGGAGATAATTTCGGAATGATAGCGTTTGTGAAATTGGATTCTGAAGGTAAGGAAGAATGGATAAATTACGATCTTGGACCGGGACAGGCAAGATCATTAATTCAGACTGAAGATAAGGGATTTGTTTTTACCGGGTACGACGATGAACATCTGATATTGGTTAAAACTGATTCTTTGGGAAATGAAGTATGGAATAAAAATTACGGAGGAATGATCTCGCAGGGATATTCAGTTAAGCAGTCATCAGACGGCGGTTTTGTGATTTTAGGAAAAACCGGTCAGATGGATTATGCTGATGTGGCATGGTTAATAAAAACTGATGCGAACGGTGAATTGGAGTGGAGTAAAGTATACGGCAGTATCGGCGGTAATATTCCGAATTATATAGGACAAAGCATAGATCTGAGTTCTGACGGCGGGTATATTTTAACGGGTTACAGCTATATGTATAGCATAGCCCAAGCATGGCTGATCAAAGTAGATTCTGAAGGAAATGAGATTTGGGAAAAGACTTTTGGGGGAGCAGGCGACGATAGACCTTCTTTCGTTCAGCAAACATTGGATGGAGGCTATATTTTAGCAGGCTACGGTAAAGATATGTGGATAATCAAGACAGACGAGAACGGTACAGAGATCGAAAGTCCGTTCCTTCCGCAGACAACCGAGCTCCACCAGAACTACCCGAACCCGTTCAATCCAGTTACGACGATAAGATATGCTCTTAGTCAAGCAGGGAATGTTGAACTGAATGTTTTTAACCTGAACGGACAACTCGTAAAAGAGCTCGTGAAGGGTAAGATGGAAAAAGGGATTCATAAGACCGAATTCAAAGCAGGAGACCTGACATCAGGGATTTATATCTATAATCTTAAAGTTGACGACAAAGTTGTTCAAAGCAGAAAAATGATAATGTTGAAGTGAAAAGGTGGAGGTTAAGTATGATAAAGCAAATATCGGTTATAGTTATTATGACAGCTGTAATTGTTTACGGAAAAGTCATAAGCGTTCCCGGCGATTTCGGCACAATTCAGGAAGGAATCAACAACTCTGCACACACAGATACAGTGCTTGTCAGCCCGGGTGTATATTATGAGAATATTAATTTTTCAGGCAAAAACATAACTCTCGCGTCCCTTTTCCTCACAACAAGAGACACATCATACACCAGCCAGACGATAATAAACGGCGGCGGAGCAGGAAGGGTCGTCAATATATCTAATGGAGAATCTGCGGATGCGAAACTGATCGGGTTTACAATAATGAACGGTTATTCTTCCTATGGATCAGGCATCAGAATATTAAGCAGCAGTCCGGTCATTTCAGACAACATAATCAAAGATAATCAGATGGGCTGGTACGGTGAAGGATGCGGAATATATCTAAAACATTCCAGTTCAACTATTTATAACAACAAAATAATTAACAATGACGGCGCTTATTACGGCGGGGGTATCGCGGTAGATTCATCAGCTTCAGTTGAAATTTTAAATAACATTATTACAAAACACACCACAAACAGCGGGTACGGTGTAGCTTATGGAGCAGGTATCAGTGTTATGAGTTCCGGCGGTATAAAAATCACAAAAAATCTCTTATACACCAACAATGTAGATTTTGGTGAAGGAGATATAATAAGTATTATAAATAGCGATGCGGAAATAAATAAATGTACTTTTTACAATACCAGTACATCCGGATCGACCATGGCTGTTTATGAAAGTCAGTTAACTATGAAGAACTCAATAATCTGGTCTGACGTTAATTTTCAGGGTTTAGCAATCGATTCTTCGCATTTTAAAAGCAGTTTGATGAACATTTCATACTGCAACTTCAATGAAGCCACGGAAGGAGAAGGAAATATTTCTATAAATCCTAAATTCAAAAACTTGGAAACTTTCGGCCTTCAGTTTCAATCGCCATGCATTAACAGCGGTGATCCTGTATCTGAACCGGATCCTGACGGTACAATCGCTGATATGGGCTGGATGCCATTCAATCTATCTGGCTATGGAACAGTATCCGGAACAGTGACTTTGGATGAAGGACTTGGGACTATGGAAAGCGTTTGGATCGAGTCCGGAGATGAAATATGCCGCCCTTTACCAACGGGAGATTATGTTCTAAATATGGCTCCCGGAGTTTATAACATAACTGCCAATTTAAGCGCTCATGAATCACAGACGGTCGAAAACATAACTGTAAATCCTGATGAAGAAACAACCGGAGTGAATTTTCATTTAACGAACAATTCATTAGCCGGAATTATTGAAGTATCCAAAGACGGC
>Ga0076257_150_pt1 | contig 7064 bp, 5 predicted proteins | sample RifGroF2_FD_67746 | JGI IMG/M metagenome (GOLD analysis project Ga0076257, IMG submission 67746) | Parcubacteria (Uhrbacteria) bacterium GW2011_GWF2_39_13 | reverse complement strand
GATCAAGCTCTTACCTTAAAACATATTCCTCTAAAAGAAGGGGAGCACATTAAGATTTACGTCAAAGATAACGGTAAGGGCATTAACAAAGAAGATATTGAGCATATATTCGAGCCTTTCTTCACAACAAAAGAAATTGGAAAAGGCACCGGGCTTGGCCTTTCAATGGTTCATGGGATAATTACCGGTTACGGCGGAGTTATCTATGTGGAAAGTGAGATGAATGAGGGGACAACATTCACTATCCTGTTACCGCGGGTTTAGAAAGGATAAAAACAAAGGAGGATTTAAATGATAAAAATACTTTTAATAGAAGATGATCTGGCCATGAGGGAGACCTTAGAAGAACTGCTTAAAAGAAAAGGATATGAAGTGACAACTGCGGTTGACGGAGACGAAGGAACCAGGTTGTTCCATAATGTCCAGCCTGACTTGGTCATTACAGATATCCTTATGCCGAATAAAGGAGGACTACGAACAATAGTGGACCTCAAGCAAACCGCACCTAATTTAAAGATCATTGCAATTTCCGGCGGCGGCGCATTAGAGGCGGAGCAATACCTTAACGCATCAAAGTTCTTAAAAGTAGATACGGCGATCAAAAAACCTTTTTCAAATGAAGAGCTCTTGCAGGCCATAAAAAAACTTGTCAGTTAATATTATCAAATGCCCTTATTGAACGGAGACATATCATGGCCCAAATACTTCTAATAGAAGATAATGACTCTATGCGAGAGACATTAACACATATTTTGGAAAGAAAAGGTTATGAGGTTATAACCGCTTGTGACGGAGAAGAAGGATTAAGAATATTCCGAAGCAGCCCTACCCCGCTTGTAATAACGGATATTATCATGCCTAACAAAGAAGGCGTTGAAACTATTTTTGAACTTGAGCGCGACTTCCCCCATGTGAAAATTATCGCTATTTCAGGAGGTGGCAAAGTCGAAGCCCAAAATTATCTTAAAGCAGTTTCATTGATCTCCAATGTAAAACATACTTTAAAGAAACCTTTTTCAAATGAAGAACTTCTGGCAGCTGTCAAAGACCTTTTGGCGTAAATAATAGTAACAGAGGCTATTATTAACTCTTTTTCTAAGGAAGGTAGGATCATGACGCAAGAAATTGTGAATTCAAAATCGTAAAATCATACAGCACGGACATATTCGGACGCTTCGTAGCCGATGTTTTTTACATGAAATGGGATAGCACCTCCAATGAAATTGCTGAACACGGCATCTTCCTGAACAATCAACTCCTGGAAAAAGGAATAGCAGCTACTCTCTAATAAACGGTTGGCCATTATATGGGTTGACTAAGGGAAGATAAATACATATTATGTATTAGGTACTGAATGGTAATATAATCGTTTTATTATTAAGAATACTTTTTTATAGGAACCCAATGTGAAAAATCCCTCATATCGAGATGACAAAAGACCAGCCAAGAAGTCTGCAAGACAAAACTCTTCAAAAGAAAACATGCAAAAAGAATTGGGGTTAAACAAATTAGCTTTTATTTTATCTGCCTTTTCTATTGGAGCAGCAGTATTAGTTTCAACTTTTTCATATCAAAAAACGATAAATGATACACTAACCCAATATTATAATTTTTATTCACAAATTGCCGGAATGATAGCTTTAAATATTGGGACACATTCTAATATGTCAGATAACGAAATTTTACATTCTTTGGAAAGCGAATGGAATACAATCAAAAACAGACCGAGTGATGAACATTTGTGCATTGTTAATGAAGATAGTAAGTTGCTCCTGCATACAAGCGTTCCAAGTTCTGTTGGAAGCATTGTTGATCATAATTTGCTGTTAGATAAAACCGAACAAAAATATGGCTCTTTGGGTGACCTTGTAAAAACACAAAAAGAATATGTTGGTGGCTATATATCTAGCTCTGGCGATGCTCAAATTGCAGCTTTCGCACCTGTTCCTCAAAAAAAATGGGTTGTAGGTGTTCACCGTTCAAAAGAAGCCTTATTAAAAGAAATTAACTCAGGCCTAAAACCTGTATTTTTTAGTTTGATCATTATTAGCGGCATTTTAATTCCGATCTCATTGGCTCTTTTATATTGGTCTTTTATTATTTGCTACAGAAAGAGCCTTCGCGCCGAAAAGGCTTTTACTGACTCTGAACATAGTTACCACACGATAGTTGATGGGACAGACGACCTGATAACCCAAGTAGATGCAAATGGTCTTTTTACTTTTGTTAATCACACATCAAATAAAATATGGGGACTAAGCCCTGAAGAGTGTGTTGGATTGTCTGCTTTTAATTTTATTCATCCTGAAGACCAAGAAAAAACCAAAAAAGCATTTGAAGGATGGATAACCCAAAAGAAAAAGCACATAACTTACCAGAACCGCCAGGTCAATAAGAATGGCCAAATATTTGAAATGCATTGGACGATCAATTTAGAGTTTAATGAATCTGGCGAGGTCTTAAGGATTTTGAACATCGCGCACGATATTACCGAACGTAAGAAAGCTGAACAAGAAATAGCTGACCTCAATAAAAATCTTGAAGAACTGGTCAAAGAAAGGACTATTACACTAGAGGCAGTGAATGCCGAACTAGACGCATTTAATTATTCTGTTTCTCTACGGAGCATGGAGGGTTTCAGCAAAATACTTTTAAAAAACAATGAAAATACGCTAAATGATGAATCAAAAGACCATCTTAACAGAATAATAAAAGGCGCTGCCCGCATGAAAGACCTTGTAGATTCCCTGCTTGAGATCTCGAGGATAAGCCGTAGAAATCTTGTAAAAAGCAAAATTAATATAAGTGACCTGGCAACAAATATTTTAAAGACATTGAGATCAGATCATCCAGAACATACTATTGAAGTTGTAATAGAAAAAGGCCTGTTCTTTTATGGCGACAAAAAGCTTTTAAATATAGCCTTAGAGAATTTAATAGACAATGCGTGGAAATTCACATCTAAAGTCACTGATCCAAGGATTGAGATTGGAAGCATTAGACCTGAAAATGAGGCCATATTCTTCATAAAAGACAATGGCTGCGGTTTTGATATGGGCTATGCAGATAAAATATTTATCGCTTTTCAGCGTTTGCATAAAGAGAACGAATATCCAGGCCTTGGGATAGGATTAGCTACCGTGAAAAGGATCATGAATCTTCATGGATCCAAAATATGGGTTGAATCAGAATTAAACAAAGGCACGACCTTTTATTTTAAACCGATCGGGACATAACATTCCTTTGAGATCAATATATCTTTTTTATAAATATCTCGGTGATAAAAAATGAAGCGCTTAAATAAATCTTATCTTTTCATAATGTTTTTTACAATATTCCTATGTATTGGGCCCTTTGAACTTTGCGCTGATGAGAGATTAATCATTAAAGCCGGCTCAGAATTTGATTACCCTCCTTTTTGTATTGTAACTAATGGCAAGGCTGACGGTTTTTCCGTAGAACTTTTAAGAGCGGCTTTGAAGGCAGTGAATCTTGACGTAGAGTTTCAGATTGGGGCATGGGGTGACTTAAAAGATTCTTTAAAAGAAGGCAATATCGATGTTTTACCTTTGGTAGGAGTAACCCCTGAGAGAGAACTGATCTTTGATTTCACTTTTACATATCTGCACATGAATGGGGCTATTTTTTTAAGAAAAGATGATATTCGAATTAAAGATATTGCTGACCTTGCTGACAAAGAGATCATTGTCATGAAGGGTGACAATGCTGAAGAATATGCCTTGCGACAGCGTATCTCTCCACATATTATCTCGGTAGAAACATACTCTGATGCAATGAAATTACTTGCTGCAGGCAAACATGATGCAGTGATCGCTCAAGAGATCATGGGTCTGTACTTAATCAAACATCTTGGCATTACCAACATTGTGCCACTGGAATACGAAATATTAGGATTTAGACAAGATTTTTCTTTTGCTGTTAAAGAAGGGAACATAGAATTGCTGAAAACTCTCAACAAAGGCTTATCAAAAGTTATGAAGGATGGGACTTTTGAAAGACTACATAATAAATGGTTTATCCCTTTGAAAGAAAAAAAATATACTATTAAAGAAGCGATAGCTTATACTCTTCCAGTTGTTATACCAGCAATAATAATCATCTTGTTAATTCTATTTTTCATTTCACGCGCTGAAATAAAAATAAAAACAAAAGCACTGCTAATGGAGATCGAATTACGAAAGAAAGCCGAAATTGAATCAAGAGATCTTGCAAAATTCCCGAAAGAAAACCCTAATCCAGTTCTTCGTTTACAAAGAAACGCTAAGATCATTTATAAAAATAATGCAGCAGATAGTTGTTTATATTTTGAGGGAAATGCTGTTGAACCAATACTATCTGATCTATGGAAACATGAAATTAACAAAGCTCTCGACTCAAACGCTATTAGCTCTTTTGAAACAAAAATACGCGATAGAATATTTGAATTTATAATTGCTCCGACAAAAGAAGGAGAATATGTAAATGTTTATGGAAGAGACATTACAATACGCAAGAAGGTGCAACAAGAGCTTGAGGAAGCAAACAGGACACTCGAGATCAAAGTTAAAGAAAGAACAGCAGAACTGGAATTACTGAACAAAGACCTTAAGGCTTTTAACTATTCTGTATCTCATGACCTAAGGACCCCTTTAAGAAGTTTAAGCGGTTTTAGCACACTACTTATTGACAAATATACAAATTCTTTACCTGCAGAAGATATAGATCTATTGGAAAGAATAAATAACAGTGCTCTTCGAATGGGGAAGATCATTGATTCTTTGTTAAGGCTGTCACAGATAACACAAAACAAGCCGCTTGCAGTTAATATTGACATGAGCTCCATCGCAAAAAGAATCGCTGAAAGCCTTAAAGATCATGAGCCTAACAGGAAGGTTGAATTTATAATTGAAGATGGATTAACTGTTTTAGCGGATGAAGAACTAATAACACTTGTTCTTGAGAACATTATCGGTAACGCCTGGAAGTTCACCGAAAAAGTCGATAGTCCAACAATAGAAGTCGGGTCTAAAAGAATAGAAAATGAAACTGTTTTTTTTGTGCGGGATAACGGAAGCGGGTTCAATATGGAATATAAAGATAAATTATTTGAAGCTTTTCAGCGCTTGCATGGGCCCAAAGAGTTTCCGGGATTAGGCATCGGCCTAGCTATCGTAAAAAGGATCATTGTCCTTCACGATGGAAAAATATGGGCCGAGTCAGAACCAGATAGGGGGGCAACATTCTATTTTTCATTTAAAAATAGTACAGGTTAAAATGTTTCTTTCTTAAGCACAGAACTTTAACAATTCTTTAAATTCATTGAAATATGGGGAAGCTAACATGGAAAAGATCATTCTACTAATTGAGGACAATGAAGATGATGCAAAATTAACAAAAATGTCCCTTGAAGCCAATAATATTGCAAATCAAGTAGTAGTTATCGATGATGGGGCAGATGCATTAGAGTATATTTTTTGCCAGGGGAAATACGCTCAACGTGATATTAAAGATATCCCCGCCGTTATATTACTTGATATTAAACTGCCCAAAGTAAGTGGCTTGCAGATACTTGAAAAAATAAGAGCTGATAATAGAACGAAGAATCTTCCTGTAGTCCTTCTAACCTCTTCTACAGAAGAAAGAGACATGATCGAAGCATATGAAAAAGGGTGCAACAGTTATATTTGTAAACCCGTTGATTTTAAACAATTTGCTGATGCAGTAAAACAATTGGGATTATATTGGCTAGTTCTTAACAAAATCCCTAATAATAGTTTTAAAAAAGAGATCTTAAAGTATGACAAAACAAATTAGAGTCCTTATCGTAGAAGACTCTGAAGATGATTGCATTTTGTTGTTAACCAACCTTAAAGCTGGTGGATATGAACCCGTTCATGAGCGGGTGTGTGATCGCCAGTCAATGGAAATGATGCTTTCTGAACGTGCATGGGATATTCTCTTGATAGATTACTTGATGCCCCAATTCGGAGCTATTGAGGCTTTAGACCTGGTTAAGAAAATGGGCCTAGATATCCCCATGATAGTTGTCTCCGGCACAATAGGCGAAGAAACAGCAGTAGCTGCCATGAAAAAAGGTGCGCATGATTATATTATGAAAGATAATCTCGCTAGATTATGTTCAGCTATTGAGCGCGAAATGAGAGAAGCTGAAATAAGAAAAGAACATAGGGTTGCTCAAGAATCAGTCGCCAGATATGCTTCTATTGTTTCGATCTCAAGTGATATGATGGCCCTCATAGATACAAATTATCGATACCTTGCTGTAAATTATGCCTATGTGAATGCATTTGGAAAACTGAAAAAGGATGATATTCTCGGAAAATCTGTTAATGAAATATTTGACAAGAATATATTTGAAACAGCGATAAAGCCTAAAATAGACCTTTGCATGACAGGCAAAGAGGTAACTCATGAAGACTGGTTTATTTTTCCAAGCTATGGCGCTAGATTTTTGTTAACTAAATACTCCCCTTTTAAAGATGCAGACAAAAAATTAAAAGGTGTTGTTATTATTATGACTGATATATCCGAGAAAAGAAAAACCGAGGAAGCCCTTATTATTGCCAAAGAAATAGCCGAAGCGGCAAGCCAATCAAAAAGCGCTTTTCTTGCGAACATGTCACACGAGATTCGAACACCCATGAATTCGATCATTGGATACTCAAAATTACTAGAAAAAGCAAATCTAACAGAAGATGAAAAAGAGTATGTAAAGATCATCCGTAAAAATGGCGACTTTTTGGTCAAATTACTCAGCGATATTTTAGATATTTCAAAGATCGAAAAAGGGAAATTCAAAATTGACGTTAAAGAAGTCCACCTCAAAGACACGCTAAACAATATCGTCAAGTTGTTTGAGCATCTGATCACAATAAAAGGGCTTGGCTTTCATTATGAGTATGATGAAAAAATACCATCCATTATTAGGTGCGATGAGCTAAGAATACAACAAATCTTAGTGAACCTAATGAGCAATGCCCTGAAATTCACAGAAAAAGGAGAAATAAGCCTTTTATCTAAATTCGATAATAAAAATAAATGTG
>Ga0076257_129_pt1 | contig 12860 bp, 9 predicted proteins | sample RifGroF2_FD_67746 | JGI IMG/M metagenome (GOLD analysis project Ga0076257, IMG submission 67746) | Parcubacteria (Uhrbacteria) bacterium GW2011_GWF2_39_13 | reverse complement strand
TAAGGCGGATTCGACCGAAACAGAGTGTTTTTGAGCATGCCCTTGGGGATAGTCTGTTCAGAAAACTGAAATTTTAACTTTTAAAAGAGCGTAAGCGGACAGTTTTATGAAAACAATGATGGAATCGACTTCGTCCTGAATCAGACGATTATTTCTTCATCATTTTTATACCTTTCCGCAACAGGAACTACTTAGGCAAAGCAAGAGATTTCATCTGCGGCCAGTAATGCGGTATAACCCTCGCCCTTACAGAGCTTCCTTAACATTTGATACTGTTCTATTGATATACATCTTATCCTTATCAGGGGGGTACGATGTTCCTTAGCTATCCCAAGTTTGAGCAATTTCTTTGTTGATTTAACGAAATGTATATGATAAAATTAGTGATGTCATGAGAAATCAAGATGTGGATGGCTTTCATTAAACTTGAGAGCATTGAAAATGTTATAATTAAGGCAAAAAAGACAGTAATATACGTTTTGTAAAAAACGTCGAAGGATTTGTTTTTTTGCAAGCATGTTTTGGTGGATGATCAGGTATAATCCGCCATGATTTTGAATATGAAAAATTAAGGAGTAAATTTTGACGACACAAAACCTTTTTTTATCGCGGTTTTTTAGTACGGGTCCAGCAATTGTGGTTGCGTTCGACCATGGAATGTTTGACGGCCCAATTAAAGGCGTTGATAAAGTTAATGAACTTCCTGATAGAATTTTGCCTGCAGTTGATGGTATTCTTATGTCGCCAGGTATGTTAAAAGACATTGGGCTAAAACTCTGTGGCCATCGCAATAGTCCTATGCCTATAGTGAGAATTAACTGGTCTACCATTTATTGTTTTGACTTTAATTATCATTCTGGAGATACTGTTGCAGCATTTACACCTCAGGAAGCTTTTAAAGCCGGGGCACAATGTGTTCTTATCTCTTTGTCTCTGCAAACCGGTTCGCAGGAAAGAGATGCGAAAAATATAGAAGTGTTTAGGACGCTTTGCGGTCAGGCACACGAATTGGGGCTGCCCGTGATTGGGGAATATTTTCCGGTAGATGATGAAAAACTTTCACCTGAACAGATGCACAATGAAATAAAAATCGGATGTCGTATTCTGTATGAACTCGGTGCGGATGTTATTAAGACTTTCTATACACATAAATTTAAAGAAGTTGTAGATGGCTGTCCTACTCCAATTCTGGCTCTTGGCGGTAAGAGATTGCCAACAGATCTGGATGCATTGAAGTTTGCAAAGGAAGAGATAGATAATGGTGCATCTGGAATTGTATTTGGCAGAAATGTGATTCAATCCGCAAAGCCATTGGAATTACAAAAGGCATTGATTGATGTTTTGAAAGGTAAGCTTGCACCTGAAAGTGCTGCTAAAAAGTATAATCTTTTATAAGATTTACATTGTTTCTGGCTGAAGATTAGCGAAGAAAGGGTAAAGTGACCAAAAAATTAAAAATCAGCGTTATTGGAGCAGGAAGTTCTACATTTTCAAAGCTTTTTATTCAGAACCTTTGTGGCACACCTAATTTTGAAAGCAGTACCATCTGTTTTATGGATGTTAATGAAGACAGACTGAAGACAGTTGTCTTATTATGCAGAAGATATGCTGATGAGTTGGGTTTTAAAATCGACCTGCATGCAACAACTGACAGAAGAGTATGTATCCAAGATGCTGATTTTGTTGTTGATCTGGCTTTGATACTTGGCCATGATGGCTATCGCAGGGGATGGGCTATCGCAAAAAAGCATGGCTATAGATTTGGCGGAAGTCAGCATATTATGCATGACGAGGCCTTTTGGATTAACTACTACCAGTTGAAGCATTTTGACGAAATAGCTGAAGACATTCTTGAACTGTGTCCTAATGCATGGTTTGTGATGTTAGCTAATCCGGTAATGGCTGCAACTACTTATCTTGCTCGCAAATACAAATATCTAAAATTTGCAGGTCTATGTCACGGTTATGCTGGTGTTTATGATGTTGTTAAGATATTGGGGCTCGAAAGAGAATATGTTAACCTTCAAATGTCAGGTGTTAATCATTATCTGTGGTTAACAGATTTTACGTATAAAGGTGAAAACGCATTCCCTATTCTCGATAAATGGATCAGTGATGGAGGTGCAAAAAAATTCTGGGAAACCTGTGAAGCAAGCAATTATATGGGGCCCAAGGCAATTGATCTTTATAAGCGGTATGGCGTATTTCCAATAGGCGACACATGTCATGTGGGCGGCGGTTCATGGCCTTTCTGGTATCATAACGATGCCACTGTCGAGGCCAAATGGAAAGAAGATCCTACCGGTTGGTGGGAAGGGACATCTGGTATGGCCGATAAGTGGCAAGAGGAATTGGATAAAGCTATGGCAGACAAAAATGCAAAAATCACAGAAGTTTGTCCCCCACAAAAAAACGATGATAAAATTATTTGTTTTATGGAATCTCTTGCGTTTGATATTCCAAGGATGATATATGTGAATATTCCTAACACTCACAATTACATTAATGGCGTACCTATGGATTTTGAGGTGGAATTGCCAGCTATGGTAAGTAAGAGCGGCATTCAGGGCATACATCCAACTGCTTTGCCAAAGCCGGTACTGGCAAGAATGTTGCGCGACAGAGTTGCTCCAGTTGAAGTTGAGTTGGATGCATATCAAAGGGGCAGCAAGAAAGGTCTTGTGGATTTGATTATGATGGATCCCTGGACTAATTCAGAAAAGCAGGCGGAGGCATTGTTAGAGGATATCCTCAACATGAAAGGTTGTGAACAGATGAAGCAATATTATAAATGACAGCTTGATATTTTTATTTATTAAAAGGATAAACATGGTAAATGATAAAAAAGAACTTCTTATCATGCGTAAAAGGATTGATTTGGAGGCATCGCCTGTTCTTTATGACAGGGCTTTTACGCAGAAAAGTTTTGTCGAGGGCTGGGAAGTTAGAAATGCTGAATGGTGGTATGAAGATGGAGCTTTTTACGGTAAAAACTCGCTGCCGGCGCCTGGTGTTATAATCTCGAAAAAGTCTTTCCCTGGCAATGTACTGATGGATTTTTATGGCCAGACAGTTTTGCCTTCAAAGCACGATATAAATGTGATGTGGAATCTTAGTTGGAACGAACAAACAAATACCAGGGATTTATCTTATGTCGCCGGAGTTCAGGGTTGGTGGGAAGGTAAAGTTGGGATAGAAAAATCACCTGAATATAAAGTGATAGCGGGAACTTCCTGTCCATGGTTTGTACCTGGCAAAGAGTATCATATTCAGGCCGGCAGTATTAATGGTCATTGTTTTATATTTGTTGATGGTAAACTGCAGTTAGAGATGATGGACCCAGAGCCAATAGATTCAATTAAACACAATCGGGTTGGATTTGAAGCTTATCAGAGCATCATAAGGATACGCGATTTTAAGCTTCGGCAAATTGTCTGGCAGGAACGTAATTTGTGTTATTCACAGGAATTTTAATTTTAACAGGAATTTGATGGATCCACTAAAAGCAGGTTATGTAGCATTTGGCACGCAATTTTATGTGCCCGATGAACTCAAAAAAATAAGCGCAAAAGCTGAAAAGCAACTTGTTGATGCTGGTATTGAACTTGTAAGAACAGCCCCTGTGTTTGGTGAGACTGAGCAGGTGCAAAGAGCTATCAAAGAATTAAAATCACAGGACTGGGATTTTTTGATTGCGAATATTGTTAATTGGATTGATTATCGTGGGGTTATAAGGGTACTACGTGAGTTTAAAGATAAACCACTGGTTTTATATAGTTTTGGTGGATTTACGAAAGGCGATACTCTTGTTTCTCCAGCGGCCGGTGCGGGATCAACAGCGTTGAGATTTCCGCTTGAAAGATGGGGATTTAAATTTAAATATCTGTTCAATGCCCCCGATTCCCCTATGGATGTTGATGGTATAAAGAAATTTGGCAGAGCTGCTCATGTTGCAAGGAAGCTTCGATATACACGTTTGGGCATGATTGGTTTTAATGATATGGGGCTTTATACAACCGGTTATAACCCGACTTCATTTCGTGATAAGATTGGGCCGGAGATTGAAAGCATTGATATGCTTCAGCTGCAGAAGAAGATGGACAGTATTGATGATGTTGCAGTTAAAGCTGAGACGGCGAAGATAACCAGGGATTGGGAATATCCTCTTGGCAAACCCAAAGATGAAGTTATTGAAAAGGCCATAAGAATGTATATGGCGACAGTTGAGATATGCAAGGCCAAAGACTTCAGTGCAATCTCTTATAAGTGTGTGGAAGGTATTGCGCTTGAGATGAATACCGTTCATAGTGTGCCATCTGCACTGGTAGCCTCAGCCGGCTATCCTTATTGTGATGAGAACGACATTGGAAATCTCACAGCAGAGGTGATGCTAAAATGGATTTCAGGTGGAACACCAATGTTTATCGAACACTATGAACATCATCCGGAATGGATAATCCTTGGTGTCGACGGATATATACCTAATCAGCTGATTGAAGGTAAACATCTGATTAAAAATATTTCAACTGTCTTGTTGGATGGCATCGCTTACTGTTCAAAGTTGAAAACAGGCAGGATGACATTAGCATGTCTTTCAGAGGACAATGAGGGATATCGTATGCACATAGTATCGGGCGAAGGTAGAGAACCACCGCAATGGATAGAGATGGGGGTTTCATTGCCAACCTGGCCCAGTGTTAAATTCTTTCCTGATGGCAGCGTAAGAAGCATTTTGAATCATGTTCAATCACAGCACTTCGCTGCAATCCATGGTAACTATACTGATGAACTTGTTGATTTGTGTTATCTCCTTGACATCAAAGTGGTTCTGGATGCCTAATGACAGCTAAAGAAGTTGAATTTGATAAGCATCCGAAAAATTCGGAATATTATATTTCTCTGGATATTGGTACGACTTCCGTAAAAGTTATTCTTTTCGACAATTTCGGCAAAATGGCATCAATTTCTACGCATGAATATAGTCTTTATACTCCATCAGAAGGTATCGTTGAATTTGAAGCTGAAAAATATTGGAAATTCTGTTTGCTGGGTATAAAAGAGGTTCTCTCCAAGTCTGGTATATCCAAGAAAGATGTCAAATCAATAGGCGTATGTAGTCAGGGCGAGACTTTAATTTGTTTGGATAAAAGAGGTAAGGTTCTGTGTAACGCGATTGTCTGGATGGATAGTCGTTCAAAAAAAGAGGCTCATGAAATTACCAAAGCATTGGGTTCTGGCGCTATTACAGGTCAGCTTGGTTGTGAGCCAGCATGGCCTATAACAAAAATATTGTGGCTCAAAAAAAATGCCCCCGAGTTATATGCAAAAGTTGACAAATTTATTCTTGTGGAAGACTATATAATTTTTATGCTTGCAGATAGGTTTGTTGGCGAATATTCTCTGTATGCTTCCAGTTTTATGCTGGATATTTATAAAAAGGACTGGTGGGATGATATTCTCAATTATGTTGGAATCAGCCGGGATAGGCTTGTTATTTTAAAAGAGTCAGGTCGGGTTGTCGGTCATCTAAAATCTGACGTTTGTGACGAGACGGGTTTGACGGCAAAAACAGTTGTGGTTACTGGGGCTATGGATCAGACCAGCGGTGCGATTGGTTCAGGCGGCATCAGCAGCGATATAATCACTGAAACAACTGGCGCTGCACTTGCTATTTTCGCTACAATTGACAAAAAACCAAGTATTAAAAGATGTTCGATTCCGATACAGTGTCACGCTATTGCTGATAAATATCTGCTTATAAATTGGTGTCCAACAGGGGGGATGGCGTTTAAGTGGTTCAGAGATACTTTTTTTGAATATGAACAGCAACTGGCAAATGAGCAGAGAAAAGATTGTTACGATGTGATGGTTCAGTCTGCCGAGCATATACCTGCAGGGTGCCAGGGGCTTATGTTTTTACCATATCTTGCAGGTGGCGCAATGATAGATACTGGCTATAATTCTGCGGGAGTATTTTATGGAATCGGATTGCACCATAGACGAGGTCATTTTGTAAGGGCTATTATGGAATCATTAGCCTATATATTAAGGGAGAATGTCGAAATGATGACCAGGCTGGGTATTCATTGTAAAGAGATTCATTCTCTCGGTGGAGGCGCTAAGAGTTTGCTTTGGAATCAGATTAAAGCAGACATCACAGGTAAACCGATTGTAACGATGAGGTGTTCTGAATCCGCCGCTTTGGGTACAGCGATACTTCAGTCCGTGGCAGTGGGCAGTTATGGAGATATTGAGGAAGCCTGTAGGAATATGATACATAAAGAGGCTGTTATTGAGCCGAATGAAGAAGCCACAAAATTATATGAGTCTGCCTTTAGTAGTTTTCTGAGTCTCAAGTCGAAGATTATGCAAAAATAAGAAAAATTTGTTGGTTTGGATATGGAGATTAATGGGAATATGAATGGTAATCGAACCAGTAATTGATAATTTGGGATTTTAATTTTACAGGACATTTTGTGCAAGTTTGGATTAGTGATTCTTTAGAACGTATCTTACCGGAAAGTAAGTCTGGCTCAAATCGCCAATTGCAATTGGTTGGTTTGCTATGCCAGGTTATATCGTTGCAGATAGGGTTTCGACCTGTGAAAAATCCGGCTGAAAATGCCGGTCCATATAAGATTACTCTTAATGGCGGATTTGCTAAGTATTGTTCCGTTAGGCTTGCAGGGCTTGTCCCGCTGAAGGATCATTCAACTTTTAGCCCCAGTAACTTATTGGAAGGATATGCGCCTGGTTTTGTTCCTGATCCGCTTCTGGAAAGTTTCGAGGAAGAGAGATTTGAAAAGAACAGGAGCAGGTCGTATTGGGTTACAGTTAGGCTGCCAAACCAAAGCGGCAAAAACAATATAAAGGTTACAATCGATGATGGAACGAAAAAATATTCTGTTGAAGCAATAATCAGAATTTTACCGGCCAAACTTCCAAAGCTAAACATCCCGGTGACACACTGGTTCTATAGTGATGCAATTGCGGATTGGTACAAAGTTGAGCCATTTGGCGAGGAATATTGGCGATTAGTGGAAAAGTATTTCAAAAATTTGGTTGACCACAACCAGAACACTATTTACACGCCTCTATTTACTCCGCCGCTTGATGGTAAAAAACGCATTATACAACTGGTTGATGTAATAGAATCAGTCTCTGGCAAGTATACTTTCGGCTGGGGTAGATTGCGTAAATGGGTCAAACTGGCGAAAGCGTGCGGTTTTGAATATTTTGAAATGACACATCTGTTCAGTCAGTGGGGCGCAAAGTACGCTATAAATATATTGGTTTCAAAGCAAAAGGGTGGTAAGCTAAAGCCACTGTGTAAGAAGCAGACAGAGGGGACAGGTAAAGTATACCGCAATTTTTTACAGCAGTTCTTGCCTGCATTGATTAAATTTCTTAAACGAGAAAATATATTTAATAAATGTATTTTTCATCTTAGTGATGAGCCAGAAATGCCTCATATAGAGCAGTATCGCAAGGCGCGAGAGATGTTTAGGCAAATCGCTCCTGAAATCAAGATTACTGAAGCACTCAGCAGTATTGAATTCCATAGACAAGGGCTGGTTGATAATCCAGTGCCAAATATTGGTGCGCTTTCAGACTTTATTAAAAATGGCGTTTGCACATGGACTTATTATTGTTGTGGTCCCCGGCTTAAGTTTCCCAACAGATTTTTGGATTTTCCACTTTACAGACTTCGAATACTGGGGCTTCAGATGTTTCGATTTGAGCTTCAGGGGTTTCTTCACTGGGGCGGTAATTACTGGTATAGGCACGGTACTACGGAATTAATAGACCCATATCTTGTTAATGATGGTGCTTACTGGCCAGTGTGGTTTGCGGGAGATACATTTGTTATCTATCCCGGCAAAAATGGGGCAATCGACAGTCTTCGGTGGGAAGTGTATCGAGAGCTATTTGATGATTACAGGCTTTTATGCCTCGCATCTCAGGTTGTTGGTAAAGAGCAAGTAATGAAACTGCTCACAGAAATCAGGAAGCCTGATGATTATCCACAAAAAGCTGACTATATACGGCATATAAGATCAAGCGCAATAAGGCTTATCACTAAGTATTTGTAAAAATAGTTCTAAAGAAAAATTATAATCTGTATGGAAAAGGAACCTGTAGAATGAATAAAAAACACTTAGACCTTATCACATTACCATGTAGTTCCTCCGATTGGATCAAATTTGGTAATGTTCTTGAACAGACCGAATCATGGGAAAAAGATTTTGTCCAGAACTTTACCTCGCCTGCAGAACCACTAAATGGTGGTCGCTGGAGGATATGGTATGGCGCCGGTATGCCATATACAATTGCTGTGGCTGAAGGTGTTCCAGGCGAAAAGATGACGAAATATCAAGCAGTGTTAACCACAGGTGAGCCTGCTGATGCGCCACTTTCTATTGGAAATTTGCCTGAGGGTTGGCGGCCTATTCAGTCGGTTCATATAAAAATGAAAGACGGTCTGCACCGTTTGTATTTCTGGGCACACTGCGAATCAGAAACACAAGGCGTAAAACGCTATCTGGCTGCCGACAGTACTGACGGCAGGCGTTTCCGGGTTGTGGACCCCTACAGACCATGCATGTATCATCTGGACGACAGAGCCGTTAAATTTGTTAATACAATATGCGAAGGTACATCAAAATCCGAAGTACAGCCTAATCCTTTTTACAGAACCAATATCTATCGCCCATCAGATGAACCTGCAGCCGCACCAGAGTTGGTATGCAATGATGCTACGACTGTGTATCAGTTGGCTGACGGTTCGTTCGAACTATATACAGCATCTGTGTTTGCCTTGCAAAAAGGCGATCGACGTTGGGCTTATAATGACAACGCTCCCGGCTGGGTACGTGTAATTGATCGCCTGATCAGCAAGGATGGACTGCTTTGGACGGGAAGGTATCGCGTAATTGAGCCGGATGCAGATGATCCGAGTGATATGCAGTTCTATCATCTGGCGGTAACCTACACGCCTAAAGGCAGAGTTGGAATGTTAGGACATTACAGAGTAAAAGATCAAACCATGGATATTGAGTGGTGTTTCTCTGCTGATGGAATAAAATGGATAAGACCATTTCGCAGAGCCTGGCTTGAACGAAGTTGGCCTGAGCAGAGTGTGGACTCCTTCGGCATATATCCGCCGGCATCGATAGTTCATTATGAAGGTAAGTGGTGGTTGTTTTATTCAGGTGTCAATTTTTCTCATAACAGTAAACTAAGTCATGGTAAGAGTCAAAGGACTGTCATGTTGGCCGAAACAAAGTCTATTTGGGCTAATGAGTCTGTGTAAAATTGATATGATGTTAATATGGAATTGAGCAGCGAAAACTTATAACTGTCGAGGACGCGATGAAATCATGGTTTAAAAAATCTTATGCCAGAGTTCTTGTTGATAATCATATCACAGAAGACGATACTGTCTTTATGACCAAATTTGATCCACAGCAATATGTAAAGACTATTCTTTCAAACGGCTGCGAGGTCTGTATGGTCTATGCGTGCTGTCATAATGGTAATTGCTACTACCCGTCAAAAGTTGGTCATACCCATAAAAATATCAACGGTCGCGATATTTTTGGCCAGACCATCTCGCTGCTCAAAGATTCGGGGGTTACTCCCATAGCTTATTATACGGTTGTCTGGCATAATCAGGCTGCCAAGGACAATCCTGCTTGGCGCCTTTATGATGCCCGCGGCAGTTTCCGTTCGGGACGCTACTGGCACTGCTGTCTGAACAATGCAGAGTACCGCGAGTTTACCAGAGAGCAAATACGCGAAATAGTATCGTATGATGTTGCGGGGATATTTATAGATATGACATTTTGGCCTGGTATCTGCTATTGCTCGTCCTGCCGCGAACGCTTTAAAAAAGAGTGCGGTCTTGAGATGTCAACCCGGATTGACTGGCGTGACAAAAACTGGGTATTGCTCCAGCGAACACGCGAACGATGGCTTAACGAATTTGCTGCTTTCCTTACGGAATGTGTTAGGCAGCAAAAGCCGGAAATGTCAGTAGTACACCAGTTCTCACCAGCACTTATCGGCTGGTATTTAGGATTGGATTCATCATTTTCCCTGAATTCTGATTATGCATCTGGCGACTTTTACGGCGGCAAGTACCAGCAGCGGCTCGGAACTAAAGTAATGTCTGCATTCTCAGCCAAAATTCCTTTCGAATTTATGACCTCACGTTGTGTGAATCTGTATGATCATACTTCAACAAAATCTGAGGATGAATTGCTTTGTTCAGCCGCAACAACTCTTGCCAACGGCGGCGCATATTTATTCATAGATGCGATTAATCCCGATGGTACTCTCGAACAGCAGGTGCATTCCAGGCTGGGAGCGGTAAACTCAATATTAAAGCCATATACCGTCAGAATACAGGCGGCAAGGCCGATGCTTGTAAGCGATGTGGGCTTATATTTCTCGATGGCATCGTATATTGAGCCCAAGCTAAATGGAACTGATCTTTTTGAATTCCTCGGCAAGACATCGATTTCGAATATGGAGAGTGTTACTGATATTCGATCATTAAAAGAGGTGTTGGGCACATCAATAGTCCTTAACCAATTACATCAGCTATATCAGGTCGTGAACGACAAATGCGATGATCTTTCATCATTCAAAACCATAATAATCAATAATGCCATGACAATGTCGGCTTCTGAAGTTGATAGACTTCGCTCATTTGTGAAAACCGGCGGCACGCTTATTATCACCGGCGAAACATCTCTTTACACTCCGGACGGCTCAAGCAGCGGAGACTTCGCGTTTGCCGATGTTATGGGTATTTCTTTTACAGGCAGGAAAACCGGCAGGGTCAATTATCTTTCAAACAGCGAAGATGGGTATGTTATGTGTGATTATCCCTCACCATTAGTTAAGGCGACTACGGCAACGGTGCTTGCGCACGTTTCGAAACCATTCACAGACCCGGACGATCGTGATCATTACGCTTCGATTCACAGCAATCCACCTGCCCCAGCGGGCGATTGTGTTGCCTTGTCAGTAAACAAGTTCGGCAAGGGAATGTGCGTTTACGTTTACAGCACATTGATGGCTTTACGCAATAATGCCCAGCAGTATTTCACGGCCAAGCTATTCAAAACTTATTTGAAAAGTGATTTTCAGGTTGATACAAACGCGCCAGCGTGTGTTGAGTTCACAATTTTGCAGAGTACGGTTAATAATAATCTGCTGATATGCTTCACCAATTTCCAGGATGAACTGCCGAATATTGCCATAACTGACTTTAAAGCGACAATAAAACTGCCTGCCAAATTCGCCGTTTCGAAAAGTCTTGACAGTATCGGCAAGGCTGATGTTACAATTTCCGGCGATGGACAGACCGTCAATATAAGCGTATCTCGGCTCGAAACAATAGCCATAATAGAATTGGAATTAATCAAATAAGACATGGAGCAAATATGAGTATAAGGTTATTTTCTGAAAAGGCTTTTGAACAGGGCAGGGGTATTTTGCGGCTTGTTCCAGCGTGGGTACCACGTTCGTTTTGTATTCCTGGAAGAAGAATAAAACTTCACCCCGACGATTATTACGCTCTTGGCGGCATTAGAGGCGGTATTGATGAACGGTGGTTCTCATCGACAACACCAGCCGATAATGGCCCATTGACAAGCCCGGATGAAGGATTAAGCTTTATAGTCTTTCAGGATGGCGCAAAAACGGAAAAGTTTCTGCTGCGCGATGCCGTTACTGAATTAAAAAACATGCTCATAGGCGAACGGCTCTGGAAACAATATCAGGCTTGGCCGATGTACTCCAAATTCTTCGACAACAAAGGACCGCTGCCTCACCACATTCACCATAATGACGACTACGCAAAACTTACTAACCAGCTTGGCAAACCCGAAGCCTATTATTTCCCTCCGCAGGTGAATAACCATGGCGCTGATTTTCCATATACATTCTTTGGCTTTGAACCCGGCACGACGCGTGAACAGGTGCGTCAGGCCTTATTGGTTTTCGCAAAGGGCGACAATAAGATTACCAGTCTTTCAAAGGCGTATCGTCTTGATGTCGGCACAGGCTGGGATGTCCCGCCGGGATTGCTGCACGCGCCCGGCAGCCTTTGTACTTATGAACCGCAGAAAGCTTCGGATGTTTTCGCGATGTATCAGTCGCTGGCAGGTACAACGGTTGTTCCACAGGAACTACTCTGGAAAAATACTCCCAAAAACAAGCTTGGCGATATTGACCATCTGCTTGAAGTAATAGACTGGGAGTTGAATCTTGACCCGAATTTTGTGGCAAACAGATTTATGCAGCCTAAGCCAGTAAAACCTGTCAAAGAAATGCAGGCAAGCGGATATGCCGAGAATTGGATATGCTACAAATCAAATGCTTTCAGCGCCAAGGAACTAACCGTGTTTCCAGGTCAAACTGTTATTATTAAAGACAGCACTGCCTACGGTATGATAATGATGCAGGGACATGGCAAAATGGGCGTATGGGATATTGAAACGCCTGCATTGATTCGTTTCGGGCAATTGACACACGATGAGTTTTTTGTAAGTGAACAGGCCGCCAAAGAAGGTGTGAAGATTATGAATCTGTCAAAGTCCGACCCGATTGTTATGCTTAAACATTTTGGACCTGAAAATCCAGACTTGAAAAAATAATTTTGATGATCGGATAAAGGCAGCTTTCTGATTGATAAATTACGGAAAATTTCCAATCGGGAGCAGTGTTGTCCGGCGTCAATTATAAATTCTCTTCAACGACAGTTATTTCTTCCCTTCCATTATAACAGTTACTCCATAACAAGTAGTTCCTGAGGAGATGCCCCCATGGGGGCAAAATTTCGGACATCA
>Ga0076257_127_pt1 | contig 13243 bp, 10 predicted proteins | sample RifGroF2_FD_67746 | JGI IMG/M metagenome (GOLD analysis project Ga0076257, IMG submission 67746) | Parcubacteria (Uhrbacteria) bacterium GW2011_GWF2_39_13 | reverse complement strand
CTTCGCCCGCTTCAAACCTTACTGACAACAAAGACATACTTATTACGGAAAAGGAAAAATCTCTTTACATACATCTCTACAAGGGCCCCGTTTCATCGATAGTAAAATTGAATCCTCTGAAAAAAATGCCTCGTCACGCGGTACTCCTGAACAACGGGCTCCATCTGGAAGCCAAGGTCGATTCAGCATGTGCCTTATGGAAAAATATTGATAACATACTGCGGATAAGAAGAATCCCCGTCAATAGAATACAAAATGAGGTAATAGTACTCAGATTGGATTTCTGATATGAGTTTACAGGCACTCTCCATAATAAGATTTTAACAATGAAATAAATGGATATATATGAAAAGGATTTTTCGCATAGTCATGAGTTCAATTTTGGCATCCGCATCTATTAAGGCGGAAGATTGGAAATGGACAAAATACGGATTACCCAAAAGTGATTTAAAAACATGTACACCTACTACGAGAGGGAATGCCGACAAATGGTGGTTGCCGTATTTTGAAGAAAAACTGAAGCAGCCTCGAAAAAATTTGCTATTCATAGGTGATTCTATTACAGATCTATGGACTTATCCGGCAAATCATAAATATCCAGGGGGCTTAAACGTCTGGAATAAAAAATACAAGGATGTCGCTACCAACTTCGGAATAACTGGAGATAATACTCAAAATGTCCTTTGGCGTCTTACTGAGGGTAATTCTCTCTATAATTATTTTCCCAGACATATAGTTATTTTGATTGGAATAAACAATCTTATTCAGAGCGACACTCCTGAAGATACATTTGCGGGAATAAAGACAATAGTAGAACTTTTGAGAAAAATGCGCCCTAATGCAAAGATAATGTTACTTGGATTGTTTCCATGTAAAGAATATCCTGCAGATCCTATAAGAGAAAAGATAAAAATTGTAAATACTAATCTTAAAGGCTTAGCCGACTACAATGAAATATATTTTGCAGACATAGGCAATGTTTTTCTAGAAACAGATGGTTCAATAAGAAAGGAAATCTTACGTGATTTCTTACATCTTTCCCCAAAAGGTTATAAAATATGGGCAGATGCGATGGGACCATATCTTAGGGCATTTCTTAATGAGGGTGGAAAAAATGATATATGGGTGCGTCGGGAGTACTGATAAGAACTGGTTTGATTCCGCCGAGGGTGCGCTGTTTTATCGACCGGTGGCGGTTTGTCGCAGTTTCAGATGGGCCTAGATCGCAAGAGGCAGTATTCCGGTTAAGGTTTGAGGCGCAAAAAATACGGGGAGCAGAGTGACTTACAGCCTCCGCAGTCCCCGTAGAGTTTTTGAGCGGTTTTTATTTTTCAGAGCTGGTACGGTTTTTCATCCTGTAACTTTTGCCCTCGATGATAACGACTTCGCTGTGGTGCAGGAGGCGGTCAAGGATATTGACACGGGTGACGAATATCTTCGCTTCCTTGAGACCGGCTTTCAGTGCGTCCAAAAATTTCCTTCTCAATGGCACCAGCATCCACAGGCAAAATATATGACGGAAGAATTCAGATAATTCCGCAGTGCTGTTCTGATACCCCAAATCGTAAAAATGACGGGTGATTGACAATCTGACGGATAGTTTGAGTTCAAATTTGTCCGTCATTTAACTGATTCGTATATTTGTACAGAGCGCTTTATTTTACTGTGAACTTTTTCTTTACTTCAAGTCCAGAGGCTAGGTCGTAAAGAATAACCAACCATTCCCCTTTGAGATCGTTTCTGGCGATATCCAATGAAATTTCAAGTACTCCATCCTTGGCTCCATAAAAGCCACTTTTTTCGGCTTTCTTCCCTTCTGGATCACTTACTTGAACTTTTAAAGGAACAATCGCCCCGACAGGGACATCATCTTCACATAATACCTTGAGTGTCATATGAGCACTGTCTCCTGCTAAGACCAATTCTGGTAATTCGATGGATAATTTTACAATTGGTTTATCAAGTATAAGCCAGACATTTCCACCGCCTGGGGCAAGTTCAGCTGTCCATTTGGCAAATTTGCCATCTTGTGATATATCAACTTTTCTGTGAACGGTTAGGTCATAGACCGCAGGATTTTCACTTCTTACGGAGAGAACTGCCTTTGAAGGAAGCCCTTTTTCCATAACGAGTCTATGTTGTCCTACGTAATCTCCATAAGTACGGTAGTCATTAACAGCAAAAAGATAATAGGCGTTGTTGTACTGACGCAGTCTTGGAACAACATCCATGTTGTCGGAGTCGAACATTCGCCGATATACGTCTGTGAGCTGTGTACGTAAAGATGCGGCAAGCTTTTGGAGATTTTCCTTGTCTATTTTCGGGTTATCGGTGCGGTATATTGGTTTGAATTCAATATCTGGAACTATTGCTGGTGTGAGGTTTGAATCAGCGATAACAATGCCGCCACGTTTCTGAAAATCCAAGATTTTTTTATAAACATTCTCTGGAAGTGCATCGCAATTGGGCATGACAAGTATTTTGAATTTATCAAGGCCATTTTTGAGTACGGACTCCTCATAGATAATACGTGGTTGTAGGGCCGCCCACTGGAGAATCAGATGCATGTCTGCTTCCCAGCTTATTCCCCAACCATAACTTCCACGCCTGTATAGCATCTGAGAAGTAAAACTTTCAAGGAGACCCACGTCTGTGAGCCAGTCGGGTAACTGCATAAGCATTGAACCGAGCGGTTTTACTACATTGCTAATCTCTTCCTTCAAGACTTTTCTTGTTTCGGAATTTGTACATTTGTAGGAAGAAGGTCGAAAAACATGTTCAGGCGTTACCAGTGATTCCCAACCATGGTACATGATGCCTTTTATGGGGCGCGACAACTTGCACCAGAGGGCCTCGCGCAAGTGATCCGGGGCTATAGTAATAAATCTGGCATCAGGATAATCCTTCTCCCACTGGCCTTTTTTAGAATCGTCTTTCGGCAGGTTAGGCGCAGTTTTGCTACGATACCATATTATCTGGGTCATCTTCATTACCTGTTGTTCGGGATGTCCTTCCGTCATTGCAAAAAGCTCGTCGGCACACTGGCCTATCTTGATGGGATCCGGATATGTGTAAGTCCAGTGGTTCAAGTAGTCCACATTTCCGCCGCTCCCCCACACGCTTGGCGTTCTAACGGCTGGATCTTGGAATGTCCAGAAATCCTTGTGCATCCCCGTTGACTTCATCGAATTGTTAATGATAGAATTCATCGGATTCCATCCAGAGCCCTCGCACCACCACCAGCGCATGAATTCAATTTGCGGATTGTCATCTGACAATATTCGGTTCGGCCTGAAATTCTTGATGCTACCCGGGTCAATGTGGCGTTCTGAAATCAATCCGTTCTCCAAGGAATTCATTACTTCCTCAGGAAAGCGGTCATAGGCTTTTTGGTCCCATTTATGAAAGCATATGTAGGAGTGGTCGGTTTCTTCTGAGTTCAATAGGCATGATTTCAATCCAGGATGGTCCCCGAAGTTTTTCGCAATCAATGTGGATACCCTAGACATATACTCCTGTAATTCTGGAGAAGATGCACAAATACCAGCACGTGAGGAATGAGGGATACCATCTTTGTTGATCCTGGTATATTTTTTCTTTGCATCCTTATCCCCTGTATAAAAAATACACTTCAGATGGCCACTTACTCCCAATCCAGCAGCAAGATATTCATCAAGCATTTTTCTGATTTCTGCAACATAATCGGAATAATCTTTATCAAGGCCCTGCCTGAAGCCGAAAGCCCGTTGGACTTGAGTGAACCCTATCTCCTTCGGCAAAATGGCGTCGGGACATCGTCCCCACATTATAATTGGCATTGTATTGGGAATCGGCCTTGGAATTATCACAAGCGGCAGATTAAGCTTCGACTCTACATTTTTACCGTTAAGCTCACCGGCTACAAGCACACTGGCCTCATATTTCCCCGACCTTAACGAAGCATCGAAAGGCAATGCTATATCGATCTCAGTTCCTATTGCCAAATCTGGTACCTTGACTGGTTCCCGCAACGGAATGTCCCTTACCGCGAGTAGAGCCCTGGCATTTTTTATGACAGCAGAGGAGTTGTTCTCAATTTTCAAATATACTTCTGTGTTTTCTTCCATGCGGATAAATACTGTGCGGCCTCTGGTCTTTGACAAAGATATTTTCAAGAGATCTTTTAAATCCTCAGCGCAAAGAAAGCAGACACCTGAAAAGAGAAAAAATAAGAAGAGTGTTTTTTTCATTGATAAAATCTACTCCTGTAATTTAAATTGTTAGTATTTCGATACGCACTGGTTTCCAGATACCTCCGGCACCAATCTCGTTGAATACCCTTATTGTAATCTGGTTCTCAGTTCCCCACTTTATCGCATCTATGATGTCGAGAACGAATTGCCGATCCCATCCACGGGAACCAATGTCATGTTGCCCGACATACTGCCCATTCACCCAAACCCATGCTGCTTCATCAACTGCTTCGAATATCAGTTCCACAGCTGCCGCATTAATTTGGGCAGGAAGGGCAAAGGTATTTCTATACCAGGCTATTCCAACATATTTTACGCCAAAATTATCCCAATGTTTACCTATTTCAATCTCTTTCCAGTTTGTGTCGTTAAATTCTGGGGCAAACCATTTTTTTGTATGCCCTACAAGATTTGGATCAGTAGTAAATTTCCATCCTTTCCTTGGCATCTCTATTTTTTTCTCAATTTTTATACTTTCAGCATGATCCATTATATCGACCCTTTCCCTGAATGGTATAACTTCCTTATAGAATGGGAAAGTTTTCCTGATAGCAATTGCTGCAATGCTCTTATTTTTGTCTCTTGACGCAATTTGAAGGAGCTCATTTCTTCTTGGTATTTCCGCCGAGGAATAAATAAGGATATCAACGGCTGTTCTACGGACAGAATCGGATTTGTCAGAAATTGCTTTCTTTAAAATTGCGTACCTGTGTTCGGGGGGGGCTTTTTCTGCAAGCTTCAAAATCGCTACTCTCCTAAGGACGGAGTCTTCACTGTCAAGGGCAGTTGCAAGCACCGTTTCTCCATCAGCACCTATGAATATCAGTTCTCGAAGAGCCCGTCGTCTTTTAAACTGATTCTCGCTTTTCAACTCTCTCTCAAGTTGAGAAATATCAAAGCTTGTTCTAGGCAACCGCCTTTCTGGATTGCTCTCTTCTCTACTGATAGCGTGCGAGGTAAATGCAGTTAATATAGCCCACATCAAGAACAGTTTCCATTGTAACTTGATGTTCATTTTTTTATTCATTATCTAATCCCTTCCTGCTTTTATTTTTAATCTATTTAGAAACTTTATGTCAAGACAAATTAACGGTAAGGAAAGTATCAATAACTAAATCCCTTTTCCAGTTCGCTAGTTCCTGTCTGGCCTCTAACATTGGAAACATGACCGTCAAGATAAACTATATTGGACCTTCCTGTACCATATACCAAAGAACCCATATTAGGAGGATTTACTCCTCCATGCCGATATGAAAGCCTTCCCATCGCTATGATATGTGAAGAATTAAGTGCTTCAGTGTCACCTGAAAAAATAGTAACGGATGGGTTAGTTATATTAGATAGTTTATGATGGTTATAGTTAGTAGTAGCAGTAGAACAACTATCCCCACAAAGCCAAGTATTATATCCGTAATGAGTAAATCCAAATAGAACATTATAATCCCTTCCGAACTTAGTAGTTTCCATGGGACAGACAAAAGAGCCTTTTGTCAACTCATCTCCGTAGTACTTTAATCCATAGCTGGGGGTTTGAGTTTGACTCATATATGACCTTCTTCTAGTTCCAGATAATAATTCAAACGCAAAGATAGCATCTGCATCACGACCGGGAACAATCCAATCATTGAAATCATTAGAATACATAGACTGAGTCAATCCGATTTGCTTCAGGTTATTGGAACAAGCAATCCCTTTTGTTCTTTCCTTGGCGTGCTGCAAACTTGGCAACAATAAGCCTGCCAGAATGACAATAATTGATATTGTAATCAAAAGCTCTACAAGTGTAAAGCCAAAAAGCTTCCGGCCCCAATGTCCTAGCCAATTAGTTATCATCTAAAGTTTTCCTGTTTTTTAAAATTTATTTACCGAACCGCAGTCTGATTTTAAACTATGGTCCGCCGTTTTCTCGCCGCTGGTTCGGAACTCAGAAAAAAAAAGCGATTTTTTCTGACTGTTTTTAATGGGGCCCCGACGGACAAAAATCAACCCTTTAAATAGGATCCCTTTATTTGCATTTTCAAGCTCCTTCCGGCCCTTTTGCCTTCGCCGACATTCGCCGGAAAATCTTCGCGGAGCTTTCCGACTTCTCCATTTTACCGGGGAGATGCCCCGAACAACTCATCCCCGCTATTAAATCCATTTGTACCTCCATTTTTCGCTGGGCCGCATGATTTTTTTCTCCGAAAATCAGGGAAACTTCAGATGACACAAATCTCCTGTTCAATATTTCATAGATTAAAAATGTCGATCCGGATTAATGCTTCTTACTATTTCTATTTCAAAAGGTTCAGGTTTTTGAAGCTCGAAAATATTTTTCTGCGCATCCACGGCTTTTTTAGTTAATTCGGGAAACTTTCCCCTGTTTTTGCAATAGGTTTCAAAAAGCCTTGTGTAATATCGCTTAAGTTTATCGTTCAGCTTCGTGCAAAAATATTCAAAATATTTATTGGCTGCGACAGTGTCGGATGGGTCAACACTGGAGCTCTGTAGAATACTGTTAACCTGGGCAATATTGCGCAAGGGACTCTCTGCATTGGCTTTCTTGATGACTGCCGTTCTCAGATCATTGCTTTTTTTCTGCGAGGGTGTTGTTAGCAAAGCGATGTTAACACCTCTTTCAAATTGCTCCGCACTGAATTTTTCAATTTCTTTTCCTGCGACTAAGAGCTTGTAATTCCCATCCGCAAGGTTTTTAATTTGGATTATCTCCTGATTCAACGAATCCCATGGAACAATTCTTTTAGCCTCCATATATTCTTCTGAAACAGGAAAAGGCAACGCTTTCGGAATGTACATAAACTTGATACATCCGTCTTTTATTTCAAGGCTTTTAATTAAACATTTTTCTATATTTTCAACAGATTTTGTCTTCACATCTATAGTTGCCTTACACACTAATCCTGGGACATTTTGCGAGAGCAGAATATAATAAGCCATGATCATGTGTCCAAATTTGCCAGGGTGAATACGATCTCTTGCTGCAAATTTCAATTCTGGATATTTGACAAGCAATTCAGTCATAGGCGAGTGAATATCCACTGCAGGGGAGTTATTTTCAAGGGCTAACGCCTTGGCAATTTCAGCGCATTTTATCAAACCCTCATTGCATTCCACAAAATTTTCGACATTAATATGCATTCCATACTGATTGTATGGAGAGGGAGTCAAGATAACAGGCGAAGCACCAGACGCCTTTATCCTCTTTATAGTTTCATTCATCTTATTCTTATAGGTTTCCAAGCTTTTTTCCCTCGCTTCCATTGTTTTTTGATTTGGATTGGAAACCCTGTAATAGTTGCGACCAACATCATTCATACCAAACATAATATAGACTATATCAGGTTTACTGGAAAGGACATCGCTTTCAAGGCGGGGTAGACTTGTGGTCGCACTTGCCCCGGACACACCGGCATTTTCTATAGTAATTCTCATGTCAGGAAAGCGGGTCGCATAAAAAAGCTGAATATAGTATAAATACCATCCTCCTTGAGTAATGCTGTCTCCATAAAAGACTACTTTTTGCACTCCGTTAATTTTCCCTAGCGGTTTCTGAGCAAAAAGCATATCTGTAAAAGTTAACGCAAAGACAGCAAGAATTATGACTTTTGTTATTTTCCCCTTCTCAAGAGAATATAGTTTTTTTCGTGTACCATGTAGTGGAAGCACATATTTTGCAAGATTTGTAAAAACCATTGAATCTTCCCTTTTATGTTTTCTATTTATTGTTAAGAACTTATTCACAACTCCATCTTCAAAAAGTGTATTTTTCCTATTGAATTATTCCGCCAACAGTTTAGACATATCTGCGATAAAAACTTTGCGTTTTCCTTCTGGACAAGCGTTAAAAACAATATACTTATGCGTTCTGTCCCAAGCAGGATGCGGATCAATTCTTAAAACCCGCAAAGTACCTTCCACGTTAGGTTTTGTCCTGATTCGAGCCAAGGTCAGTTCTTTGTCCGTTGATATGTCAATAAGCCTTAAAGGGGTTGTCCCATCCCCGAATGAGAGGGAATCATATACGTAAGCATCTGTTACCAGATGCTTATTATCCGGATGCAGCGTTGGATGTCCACTTCCAATTTTGCTTGAAAGAATTTCTAGATTCTTTCCATCATATCGGTAACGTACGAAATGCATTTGACCATCATCCATAATTCGATTTTGAGTTATATATTCTCCATCCGGGCACCATGTAGGATGATGCCCATTTTTTAACATCTGCATTGCGAGCTTCAAATTACTTCCATCACGATTCATTGTGAATATCTCTGTAGGCATCTCCCAGTTTTTACCTCCAGACAATAGACGATAGCGGATTATAAACATAAGTCTACTTGACTGTAGATTCCATTTGACATGAAATCCATAAAACGCCCCTCCTGTATATGGAGGGTTGTTATAAATCGGAAATTTTTCGACAATTTGCCTGTAGCTGACTTGAACACTTGTCGAACCGGTCTCGGTATCGGTCAAGTAAAGACCGTCCTGTTCCGACGCATGAGAATTCAGTGGCAAATGGCCAATAGGCACACTTACGCCATATCCGCCTTGGGTTAGCTCTGTGCGTCTCAGGCATGGAGACGCCAAGGTTTTTCCATCGGGGGATATCATGTATATAGTTCCATCTAATTTTGTTTTGCCCCCAGTCAGAGGGTTAATCCGAACAGCATATGGTGTCCAGTCAGTAACATTCATCTCATTATAATAAAGCTCATCATCACTAAGACCCCACTGCACCTGGGCTCCAAGTTGCGTACCAAAAGCGGCAGTTTCTGCAATAATTCTTTGCTCTCCAGTTTCAAGATCAACTAAAACAATATCAGCTAAATCACCTGGCAAAGGCGGATGCGTTTCATCTCTCAGGCTTGTTAAACCGACAAAGCGTCCTGATGGACTTATTGGAGAGGAGTCGAAAAAACGATGTATACATCCCTCTATATCGGGGGTAATACACCTGACCGGAACAAGTGGATCAAATTTAGTATATAAAGGAAACTTTTCAGAAAACTCAATTTTTTTGTACATTATATTTATACTCTATTAGTTTAATTCAACATTTTTAAAGCTCTGAAACTCACAGGTCAACAGTGTTTCTAATTCCTGTAGCACCTCCATTGTTTGTTTTTCCAAACAGTCTATGATGGCCTGTTTGAAATCTTTGAATTTTTCATAATATTTCGAATAAAGACATTTCTTCTTTAAATATTTCCATAACCGTTCTATCAGATTCGGCGAATATGTAGGCAGGAAAAGCAACTCAATCCCAATGGTGCCTGCATACTCCTTGACAAGCTCATATCTCTGGTATTTCACATTGTCAACCTCGTGGGCTCTGCCCCGAGGTAGTTCATTATATCCTGAGTTCTTCAGGGTCGTCAGTATATGGGATAATGTGAATTTATTCAGCTCCGAACTCTTTTGGCTATCGGAAAAACTGATTTTGCCGTTTGAGGCTATGATGTCTATAATCGAAACCGCTTTTTTAAGTACTTTTATCATGAGTATTTCTTGTGTTGATGTACTTTTTCTAAAACAAATATTCTTAGCTCAAATTTTTTGCCAATTTATCAGTTTTATGATAGCCAGTATCCGATAAAACTAGTTTAAAAAGTATCGGCTCTATAACTTTTTTCATTTATGTCAGGCTTTCCAGAAATATTGACCTTCAGAACACAGGGAAGCACCCCCAATTTTTTCCCCGGTAATTCTATGACAAGTTTGTGGTAGTCGTAATTCTTCCGATGTTCCTGATGAAATTTCAATAGAGTTTTTTCATCGCTTAAAAGATGGATCGTCTTGATTTTATTCCTGATACCGTAAAGAATGATCTCATTTGCAGGCTGCCGGAAAATAATGAGATTCAAGGAATTGTTTTTTTCTGTAATGTACCCCCACTGTGTTTGGTAATGCATCATTATAGGATTTGGCCCGACTTCGTAGATGGCATCGCCATTGACAGATAGCCATTTACCGATTCTACGAAGGACTTTTACAGAGTCCTCGGGAATGAGGCCTTCGGCTGTCGGACCTACGTTGAGAAGGTAATTCGCATTTCTGCTGACAAGTTCAAACATGGTTTCAAGGAGTTTGTTGACAGTTTTCCACTCCTTATCAGTTGCCTTGTATCCCCAGCTTTCGTTCATCGTACCTAATCCTTCCCATACATCTTGGAGAGCATGGGATGGTATCTGATTATCTCCAAGGCTCCCATAGTCGCCCAAATCATGACCGACTCTCCCGCTAACAAGACAATCCGGCTGAAGGCGGTGAACATAATCCTTCAAATCCTGACTCTGCTCTTTACTGATCGTATAAGGAGTGTCGAACCATATAATTGAAACTTCCCCGTAATTGGTCAGGAGTTCCCTTAACTGGCCTTTTACTTTTGTTTCAAAATATTTTGAAAATGCTTTTTCCGTTTTGTTTTTAAAATCCCAGTCATTGCCCGAGCCACCCGCCTCATACCAGTCCTGATCCTGTGAATAATAAAAGCCCAGCTTGATACCGGCCTTACGGCATTCCACGGAAAGTTCTTTCAGAGGGTCCCGTTTAAAAGGTGTGGCGTCAACAATATTATATTTATCATATTTCGAGTGAAACATAGCAAAACCGTCATGGTGTTTCGAAGTGATGACCATATATTTCATTCCTGCGTCTCTTGCGGTTTTTACCCATTTTGCCGCATCGAATTTCACTGGATTGAATTTTTTTGCAAGGCCTTCATATTCCCTTATCGGGATTTTCAGTTTTCGCATTATCCACTCCGAAACCCATGGGGTATCTATACCTTTCCATGTTCCGCCGGGGATGGCATAAAGTCCCCAATGTATAAACATTCCGAATTTCCCGTCTGTAAACCATTTTGTATCAGGTCTATCTTTTATGTTCATAGTGAATCTCCGCATTTGAATATTTATAATTTTACATTAAAATAACAGTAAATAAAACAGCTTTTTTTTTAATAATAAGTATAATTTAAAGAAATAACAGTAAAAAATACAGATATGCGTAAAAGTTCGGAATTTTCAGAAGAACTCAGTCTCAGTATTACTGAAGTTCGTTTTCAGACATTGGGACGGGAGTGGAACACCAACAATTTCCAGCATGAGAGTTGCATAATCCCTTATAACAGGCTTTATATGCCCATTGAGGGACATGGCGTGGCTGTCCATCACGAAAGGGAATATAATCTGACCCCCGGGAAGATTTATCTGATTCCGCCGTTTACGCCGGTACATCTCAGCTGTGATGGCAGGCTTGTGAAATATTGGCTTCATTTTAATGTTTATATATTTAAGTCCAATATTGATATTTTTTCCGTCTTTGATACAGAATATGAGATAATGCTTGAAAATTCCGGCTTTTTCAAAGAACTTTTTGAAAGACTCTGTAAAATACATCTCCGTAATGACACTGTAAGTCTCTTTGAATCAAGATGCCTTCTGGGAGAAATTATTATTCCTTTTCTGGAAAAAATGAATAAAACACAATCATCTTTACTGTTTACCATATATGAGATCCTCAATTACATTGAAAGGAATATCGAAAAGCCCCTGTCTCTGAAAAAATTGGCTGAAATTGTTGGATTGAACCCAACATATTTGTCAAACATGTTTGCTGAAAGGATGGGTGTCTCTTTGATGAGATATTGCATCCAGAGACGTATCAGTCATGCCATAGGGCTTTTTAAAAATAACAAACTGAGACTTGGAGAAATAGCCCAGAAATCGGGTTTTGAGAAAGCGGAAACCTTTACCAAACTTTTTAAAAGACATACCGGACTTACTCCAGGCAACTACCGAAAAAAAATCCTTGCTGAACCTGATATAGCATTTACTGATGGACATCATAATTCATCGAGTTTCTGAAGGGTACTGTACAATTGTTAATCGAAGCGCCGGTCAAAGCCGGTGACAAACAGGAGGTTCAAGTCCTCCATCCGGTAAGGGGTAGCCACCCGCCGGAACCCCAAGTGATGCCTTGACGTACAGCAAGGGCGTAGGGAAGCGTTCACAGGGAAACACACAGGCATGGTAATGAGCCTCGAAATTTCAATTAAGTCCAGAGCGCCGACCTGTTTTTCTACAAGGGCGGGCAAAATGAAAAGTTACGAGAGAGTATAAATTGTCTCAAGAATATGGTACGGTAAATCTACGGTAGCTTTCCAGCAGCCAAACCAGTAAAAGGGAACTGTTGATCGGAGGTAACATCCGGGTGGTTCTGCCCGGATGTTGGCATATATAATTGCCAAGACGAATTCCTCCCTGGCAAATGGGAACCTGCAAAGTCATATTACAAATAACCAAATCATTTAAAAAATAACAGAAATGACATCAGGTATGATATGCCCTAGAAATGCCGCTTACACATCTTTGTTTAAAAAGTTTTTTTTCAAGGATTTGGTCGTTTTTGAATAATTTACACCATTTCAAGCAATAGGCATCTCTCTCATTTTTAATTTTTTACATTTTTGCGGACAGGTTCTATTTACTTTTTCAGACTGGCGGGCTTGAGTTTTTTGACCCGGTTTTTAAGCTCTTTTCCAACGCGAAATTTGACAACAACCCGTTCTGGAATAATTACATCTTTTTCGGGCTTTTGGGGGTTACGGCCTTTGCGACTCTTCCTGATAACAATTTCGAAAACGCCGAAATTCCTTAACTCAATATTTCCGCTGTGGACAAGTTCATCCGACAGATAGTCAAATGTTTTTTGGACAACCGATGCCACGGCATTTTGTTTAAGGTCCAGTTCAGTCGCGATTTTTACAACAAAATCCCTTTTTGTCATCTTCATTTTCTTTTGCCTTTCGAATTATTTTTACCAGGCTTTGTGTTTTTCTTATTATTTTTACGTACGGTTTTCAGTGTGGTTTTCTTTGCCGCTTTGATTTTTCGTTTGTGTTTCGACAGTCTGTAATTTTCAAGAATTCCGCTTTTCTTTCTCGCGAGGGCCCAACTTCCGTCGCCGATTTTTTTCATGCCGTTCGCGAGCAGGTACTGGTAATT
>Ga0076257_130_pt1 | contig 13277 bp, 14 predicted proteins | sample RifGroF2_FD_67746 | JGI IMG/M metagenome (GOLD analysis project Ga0076257, IMG submission 67746) | Parcubacteria (Uhrbacteria) bacterium GW2011_GWF2_39_13 | reverse complement strand
CCAATGGGATGCTGAGGGCTGGAAGCCATGCTGGCGAAGATTCGAGCGGCGAGCAACTGAGGATAATTGCCGAGAAGGGCATGCAGGATAATAGAGATCCCCAAAAGGACATTTCCCATCCCAAGAAGGACCGTGCGCTTGAAAAACGTGCTCAAGAAGCCCCAGATAACCTGTAGACCTTGGCCGGTGAAATTCGAAACTGCCGAGAGCACGCCAAGCTGAAGGAGGCCGAATCCCAGGTCATTCATCATGGCCGGGTAAAGGACAGAGGTAACGCTCGATTCGATATGGTTGAGGGTATGGGAAAAACCTACGACCGAAAGCGCAAATCTCTTCTGCGCCGTGCTGACCTCCTCGTAAGGGAGTGTCCCAATGCCAGGAGGTGCCGCCGCTTCACCTGCTGATGTGTCTTTCCCTACCATGCCGAATCAAAAAGCTTGCTGAGATCAAAGCTCCGCCTGGACATGCAGCTTTTCGGTGCAAATTAACCAATTTTGCCCTCTATGTCCATTCCAAGAGCTCACCGGCTCAACCTTTGGGCTCGTCTTCATCGTCCTCTGAGGCCGAAGCGAGCACGTTTCTGGGCGGGGGCGCTACCGCTACCAGTCCTAGACAAACACTTTATTTTGGCGTAAAATCCGCTAAAATTCTGTTTTATCTGAGACCCCGGCAGTCAGACAGAGACTGAAGGTGCTGCCCGCCGACAGCAGGATTTTGAGTAAAGGGAGAGAGCAAATTTCAGCAGCGACCTCCAGAGTGATGACTCGAAGGTTTCAACTCGTGCAGATGGTCATTCCTCAGAAGAGTCCTCATCCGCCGAGGCTCCATGGTAGGAGGGAGTTATGATCAAACAAAATGTGGTTTTCAACCTGATGCCGGGATCATCTTTCTTCCTTGGAATGCGCGATTTCCCGCCTGCGAGAAAGATCATCGAAAAAGGAGGCATCTGCGCTCTTTCTACCGATTTCAATCCGGGAACATGCTACTGCTATTCGCTGCCATTCATAATGACCGTTTCAGCGATATATCTCAAAATGACGGCGGCGGAGATCCTATGGGCATCTACTCTGGGCGGCGCTAAAGCTCTCGGGCTGGAAAAAGAGATCGGTTCGATCGAAAAAGGTAAAAAAGCCGATCTTCTGGTTATGAAAGTAAATGAATTGAGTGAGATCCCGTACAGCATGGGCATGAACCTTGTCAGAAAAGTGATCAAGAACGGAAAAGTTGTAAATTAGGAGTTTATATGCTTTACAGAAAAATGAAGAACGGTGATGTGATATCTATACTCGGGTACGGAGCAATGAGACTGCCTCAGCTTAAGAACGGGGAAATTGATGAAATAAAGGCTGAAAAGCACATCCGCTACGCAATAAGCAAGGGTGTTAATTATATTGATACCGCAAAGATATATCACGGCGGAAAGTGCGAAGCTTTTCTCGGAAAGATACTGAGCAGGGACGGGCTGAGGAATAAGGTTAATATAGCCACAAAGCTACCTCCCTGGCAGGTTAAAGAAAAAAGCGACATGATGAGAATATTCAATGAACAGCTGAAAGACCTTCAAACCGGTTATATAGATTATTACCTTGTTCATGCGCTTGACGGAAAAAGCTGGAAGAAAATGAAGGATCTCGGCGTGCTTCCGATGCTGGATAAGCTTTTAAGGGAAGGGAAAATTAAAAATGCCGGATTTTCATTCCACGGCAACATCGAACACTTTTATCAGATAGTTGACGACTACGACTGGACTTTCTGCCAGATACAGTTCAATTTCCTCGACACCGAATATCAGGCAGGGCTTAAAGGGCTCAAATATGCAGCAGAAAAAGGACTTTCAATAATCGTCATGGAACCTTTGAGAGGCGGCAGGCTCGCGCAGAATCCTCCGGATGAAGTGAAAGATATTTACTCGGCATCAGGCTTAGAAAGAACCCCTGCCTGGGTATGGAATTTCCCGGAAGTCGTTACTGTACTTTCAGGTATGAGTACTTATGAACAGGTCAGACAGAATGTAAAAACCGCTTCGGATTCAAAGCCCGGGTCAATGGCAAAAAAAGAGCTTGAAGTTATAAGTAAAGTCACGAAGGTCTATAAGAAATTAACCAAGATCGGATGCACAGGATGCATGTACTGTCTGCCGTGCCCGGTCAATGTAGCTATACCGTCCTGTTTTGAGTATTATAACGGCTTCCACCTGTATAAAGACGATAAATTTAAAACATTTTATAAAAACTTTTTGGGCGATAAAGCTAAAGCTTCGCTTTGCGTTAACTGCGGTCAGTGCGTTGAAAAATGCCCGCAGAGCCTTCCGATCCCCGAACTGTTAAAAAAGGTGGTAAAAGAATTTGAATAATCCTGCCGATATCGAAGAATGGCTTCCCCTTGTTAATGAAAATGGCGAAGTTACAGGAAAAGCTTTAAGAAGCATTTGCCACTCAGGCAAAGAATACCTTCACCCGGTCGTTCATCTGCATGTAATTAACAGCAAAGGCGAGATTTACCTGCAAAAACGACCTCTGAATAAAAAAATTCAGCCCGGAAAATGGGATACGGCGGTCGGCGGACATATTTCGTTCGGCGAAGATTTAAAAATAAGCCTTCAGCGCGAGGCTGAAGAAGAGATCGGGATAAAGGATTTCATCCCTGAACTTGCCGCACAATACATCTGGGAATCTTCTGTCGAACGGGAATTCATATATAGCTTCATCACTGTGTATGACGGACTACTTACGCCCGACAGCACTGAACTTGACGGCGGCAGGTTCTGGTCAAAGACCGAGATCGAATCAAATCTCGGAAAAGGTGTTTTCACGCCTAACTTCGAAGAAGAATACAAAATGATATTCCCAATATAAATTTTATTTCTATTGATTGAGAACAACAATTTAATTATTATTTAGCAATTATATTAAACTATGGAGTCCGGTCATGAAGAATTCTATAATTGCGAAAATATTATTTCTGGTTCTTATTTTTGCACTTTTCATCAATGCTTTTCCCCAGGAAAAAAGCGAAGTTTCGCTTCCGTGGATCGAATTTAAAAATCTGACGAACATCGACAAGAACATGATCATAATACCCCTCGATACATTTGAGAAACTTCTTATTCAGACAGGAAAGCAGGATTACAAATCATACAACATCGCCAACGGGAATGTGATACTTAATCAGGCTGATTTCAAGAAGATCGTTGACAGTATGGTTAACCCTGCGGGATCGGCAGGTACTCCGCCTTACAGCTATCTAATTACCAAAGCTGTCTATAAAGGAAAGATGAAATCTGAAAATACGGATTTTACTGCAACATTCCTTGTACATGTTCTTAATTCCGACCAGTATCAGAAAGTGCCCGTACTCCCTGTTTCCACCGCATTATCGGATATAAAAGTAAACGGTCAGCCGGCGCTTGTTGTAAGCGAGAACGGCTACACGAACCTTGTTCTGAAAGGCAAAGGCGAGTACAGGGTGGATGCTTCGTTCTCGGTAAAATCATCTCTTTCCAAAGGTCCGTACCAGCTTTATCTTTATATAAATCAGACACCGATAACGCTTTTTGAGCTTGAGATACCGCAGCCTCAAATAGAAGTTGAAATACCACAGGCCAGCCAGATAAACACGACCGAAAGCAATAAAACAACTTATATTTCCGCTGTGATCATGCCTACGACCGGATTAAATATCACCTGGAGAAAAAAATTCGAGGTAATCGAAAAACTTCCGTCAAAAGTTTATGCCGATATGAATCACCTGATATCCATCGAGGATAACGCGCTCAAAACCAACACGACTATAAATTACAACATTCTGCATACCGAGATTGAAGGAGTGACCGTAGCTTTAGACGATAACGTGAACATCCTTAACATTTACGGTGACGGCGTGGGCGAGTGGCAGGAGATTATAAAAGATAAAACACGCATGATAGTCATCCCCTTCACTTACGGCAAAAAAGGAAATGCATTCGTAAATCTCGTTACAGAAGTACCTTTGAGCACAGAAGGACTTGAAACACCTTTCACAGGAATCAGAACCTTAAATACTATCAGAGAAAGCGGAAATATCGGGATAGAACTTAATACTAGCGCGGAAGTTCTTGTTACAGAGAACAGAGGACTTGAAAGAATAGCGACCCAGACACTTCCTGCCGATCTTATCAACCGTTCGGTTAAACCGCTGATTGAAGGATTTAAATATTCTAAACATCCCTATCTTCTTCTTCTAGATATTACCAAACATAAAAAGATCGGCGTACCTACGGCGGCTATATACTCGGCGAATATCATTACGCTGTTCACAGAGGATGGAAAGATAGTTCACAATATTGAATATAATATCAAGAACAGCTCAAAACAGTTCCTTGAAATAAAGCTTCCTAAAAACGCGGAAGTATGGAGCGTTTTTGTAAATAATGAGCCGGTTGAGTCTTCTCTGAATGATGACGGTAAGCTGCTTATACCTCTAATCAGATCAAATTCACTAAACAGCACTTTTGATACTTTCCCGGTCGAAGTGATCTTCGCAGAATCAAAGGAAAATTTCGGATTGTTCGGAACTAAAGAATCACTTCTGCCTGCCGTAGATCTGCTAACAAGCCAGGTCTTATGGTCGGTATATCTGCCGAACGACTACAAATATCTTTATTTCTCAAGCACACTTGAAAAAGAGGAAATGATAAGAGGCCTTAATATTTTCGGCGACGAGAGAGTTTATGACGAATCCGAAGCTAATGAAGTAGGCATGGATAAAAAAGATGCCGGCGATATGGAGGCAAAAGCTCAGCTCAGCGAATTCAGGAATGCGCCTGTTGCCGAGTCAGACCAGATGGTGCAGATGAGCAAGGAAAAGAGCTTCGGGAGAAAGATGGAACAACTGGCGGCATCGCCTTCAATTTCTCAAGCTTCAGGATCAACGGGACTTTTGCCGATAAGGATAAATGTGCCGATGACTGGCCAGATATACAGATTCGCTAAAACAATAGTCAATCCCGCTGACCCGCTCACTTTTAAAGTTTATTTTATTCAGAGTTGGGTGCCCGCTTTTATTAAATGGCTTATCATAATCGTTCTGATAGCGGTAATAGTAATTTTCAGAAAAAAGATTAAAGAATTTATATTCAAGCTTTCCGCTAAATCTCACAAAGAACATGAAACAACCGAAAAGACAGTTTACTTCAACGAAAGTGATTTTAAGAAAGATGAAGCTGCGCCTGAATCGCCGGACGAAAAGAATGAAGCAGTTCCTGAAGAAGAAAAAAAGGAATAATATGGCTGAATACAAAGAGATACAGAAATTCAATTCCCCGTGGGTTCGGCACTCAGAAGCCTGATGAACTTAAGAGATATCTGTTGGACTGTGGCATAAAATAGACATTAAAATTGATTCTTTATCTTTTCGTCCTGAACATATTTTCCAGCATTTCATACAATTCCGGATGTTTGGCTTTGAACTTTTCGGGATTTTCAAAAAAATATTCGCTTACTACGGCGAAGAATTCGGTTTTATCCTTTGAACCGTACGGATTTATGTCGGATCGCCCTTTAAAAATCTCTTCCATGTTTTTGTGGATCAGTCCAACCCATGGAATAATATATTTTTTTTCTAAAAATAGCTTCGGGACACCATCAACAGAACCGTCGGATTTATCTATCAGATGAACAAACTCATGAATACCGACATTAGTGCCGTCCCACTCATTCGCGAAACCCCAGTGAAGGTCAGGCTTGGAAAGTATCATTTTATCGTTCAGCGGTCCGTCCCCGACCATACCTATATTGTCCGGAATACCCGAAGCATCGCGTCCGTCGTCTGTCTGAAAGTCCTCATTGAAACTGTCCGGGTAAAGCAGAACTTCCTTTACATTCAGATACTGCCAGTCGGGGAACCTGAAAATCGGAATGATCGCGCTTGCGGCTACCAGAAGACCATCGGCCTCATTCACGGAAATATTAATACCCGATATCTTTACATTCTCAAGAAATTCAGAGACCTTGAATTCAAAAAACTTTTTTTCTTCAACAGGCAAAGCTCTATAAAAACTCACTTTTGAATTTAGTATAAGCTTTGCTTTGTTAGACAAATTATTTTTCGGAGCTCTCCACTGTCCGAGCGTACCGAGATAACGGAAAAGCCAGATCATCGCGCCTGCAAATACTATCATAAATATGCTTACTATCAAATTTGTCATAATTGAAATTTATAAAAATAAGAACGAATTTGCAAATGCACCTGTAATTCAGTATATTTAGAGTGACGGATAATAAAAACGGAATATAGCTGTGGAAATGGTTATTACTATTACAACCCATGACGAGCAGAGAAAATCAGACAGGATATACTGGAAAAGTCTGACGCCCGAGCAAAGATTGGATATTGTTGAGCAGTTAAGAATTGAATCAGGGAAATTTTTATATGAATATCCAGCCAGACTTCAAAGAATTATTACAGTTACTCGAAAAGCATAAAGTCGAATATATGATAATCGGAGGATATGCTGTAGCTTTTTACGGTTATCCCAGATTTACAAAAGATATTGATATTTTTTTCGAGATTTCTAAAGATAATATAGCTAAATTAATTAAAGCTCTTATCGAATTTGGTTTTCCTGAAAAAGACCTGAAAAATGATTTATTTGCTACAAAAGGAAATGTAATTACTTTTGGTGTTGCCCCTGTCAGGGTTGATCTGCTGAATGAGATTAGCGGTGTTGAATTCAGTGTAGCTAAAAAACATAGAGCACGAGGTAAATATAGTGAGCTGGAAGTTTATTTTATCGGTAAAGACGACCTGATCAGGAATAAGTTATCTACTGACAGGCTTCACGACAAAGCTGATGCAGAGGAATTAAAGGATAAATAAATCAAATGATCTTCGATTATATAAAAAATATGGATAAATATAAAAACCTTAATCCGAGGTTTGAAAAGGCGTTCGCGTTCATTCAGACTGCCGATCTTGAAAATCTGCCCGTCGGAAAACACATGATCGAAGGAGATGACATTTACGCATCAGTCACTAAATACAAGACAAAAACCGAAGGGTATCTTGAAGCGCATGTTAAATATATTGACATTCAGCTAATTACAAAGGGGATTGAACAGATCGGATTTTTCGGGCTTGAAGATCAGGAAATAAGAGATCATTATGATGATGAAAAAGACATCGCGTTCTATTTTGGAGATTGCGAACATCTGATCCTGCAGCCGGGATTATTCGCGATATTTTTTCCCAAGGACCTTCATAAGCCCGGAATATCGGTTTACTCACCCGTTGAAGTAAAAAAAATTGTAGTTAAAGTAAGAGTATAGGTCTTCAAAACTTGACTTTCTCCATAAAGTAAAGTATATTTGTACTAACTGGAGAAAGCGACAACTTATGTATTACGACAATTTATATCTGATGAACAACCTTTCGGGGTATGCATCGCCCAAAATGAAACTGACGGCATTGGTAAAATCCGGAGAATATGTAAGGATCAGGCGCGGACTTTATATAAAAGGTCACGAGTACAATATCAAAACTCTGGCAAATGTGATATACGGACCCTCATATATTTCTTTCGAATACGCACTATCATACTACGGAATGATCCCTGAAAAAGTGACGGCCGTAGCTTCAGCCGTTTTCAATAAAAACAAAGATAAAGAATTCGATACGCCGGTCGGAAGATTTGTTTACAGATACATCAACCCTGTACTATATTTCCACGGTATCGAAAGACATGAAGAGAACGGAGAACCCTATCTTATCGCCTCCAGAGAAAAAGCCCTTTGCGACATCCTGTACAAAATTAAGAACATCAGCGGAAAGACCGATATTGAACTGCTGCTTTTTGATGACCTCAGAATTGATGAGGCTGAATTTTTGAGGCTTAACATTACAGATCTTAAATTAATTGTACCGCTCTACGGAAAAATACTCCCCGATAAAATGCTCGAATATCTGAAAGCAAGGAGAAAATGATGCACAGCGCAGTGAATGAAATGCTGAAAAAATACAAATGCGTTACTACTGATGATTATAAAAACGCAATTAAAGAGATAGTTCAGGAAATAGCTCTTCTGGGACTGTACAGAGCGGATTTTTTCAATACGGCAGCATTTTACGGAGGATCAGCTTTAAGAATATTTTACGGAACAGGAAGATTTTCGGAAGACCTTGATTTTTCTTTAAAGGACCCGAATGTTAGCTTCGACATTTCACAGTATTGCGATGCGGTAAAAGATGAGCTCGGAGCGTTCGGCTTTAAAATGGAAGTGGAAAAAAAGACAAAATCTTTCAATACAAATATCGAATCGGCGTTCATAAAGGGAGGAACGAAGATCCAGATAATGAACATAACATCTACCCTTCCGGGAATAGCGAAAATTCACAGGAACGAGAAACTTAAGATCAAGCTTGAAGTTGATACTAATCCGCCGTCCGGAGCTGGATTTGAGGTCAGATATCATTTATCGCCGGTACCATATTCGGTTCTGCTATACGATATGCCATCATTGTTTGCGGGAAAACTTCATGCCGTTCTCTGCAGGAACTGGGGAGGAGGAAGATCTAAGGGAAGGGACATTTACGACCTAGTCTGGTACATATCACAAAATGCTAAACCGAACCTTGAGCATCTTTCAGAAAGGATGAATCAGACAGGACATTTAAAGTCAGGCACAAAACTGACTCCGGGCGTATTAAAAGCTTTGCTGACCGAAAAGTTTACCGGAATAGACTTCAAGGCAGCGAAAAAAGATGTAGAACCGTTCATCAAAGACACAAGAGAGCTTAACCTGTGGTCAAAGGAATTCTTCATATCAATTGTTAATGACAAACTTTAGGAAAAACTATGGCTGACATAAGACCCGACATTTCAAAATACAAAGTGCTCATATTCGACCTTTTCCACACGCTCTCATCCATGCATCATTCGGATGTCCCGGGATTGTACTCGCACGAGATTATCGGAATATCTTACGAAGAATGGCTCGAAGCTCTTTTTACGGATTCAGAGCGCAGAACACGGGGGATAATAACCGATCCCATAGAGATCATCCGCGATATAACCGGCAAACTCGGAATAAACATATCGGACGAAACCATCTCTGAACTCGCAAGAATAAGATACGGGCGGTTCGATCTCGCCCTGAAGAACATTCTGCCTCATACCGTAGCTACTTTGAAAGAACTTAAACAGAGGGGAAAGAAGCTCATACTGCTAAGTAACGCGGATGTCTGCGAAATTAAAAGCTGGCCGGATTCACCTGCCTCGCCATATTTTGACCATGCAATATTTTCATGCCATGTTGGATTCATAAAACCGGAACCGCAGATATACGATCTCGCACTAAAACTTTCCGGTGCGTCTATGGAAGAATGCCTTTTCATAGGCGACGGAGGGGCAGATGAACTAAACGGAGCCAAAAACTTTGGAATTGCAGCCTGCTTCACTTCCGAATTTATAAAAGACCTCTGGCCCGAGCATATAGAGCCGCGAAAGCTTATAGCCGATTATCATATAGATAGAATAGATCAGCTGCTGTAAATTTATTCATAATATTCAATTTTTCTTATAACCGTATTCGTAGAGTTAACTAACTTTATCCAATTCCCGTAATTATCGTATTCATATTCAATTATGACCGATGATTTGAGTTTACCGTCGGGTTCAAAAAAATTATACTTTTTAATATTATTATATTTGTCATAATCGTATGTAGTAAGGTGAATTAAACTATCTTTAACAAAATCTTCATATTTTGTTATATTCCCCATGGCATCATAATACTTTAAATACCTTGAGTATAACTTCCCATTTCGATCAAATAAATTCTCTTCTGTCTCATTCGAATTTTCATCATATTTTAAAACATGGGTATAATTATAAGTTCCATTAAAATATTCGTCCCAGCTTGAAATGCGCCCTTTTTGATCATATTTATATTTAGCTTGTATGTTATTGATGTTTCTTTTAGAATCAATCATTCTCCATTCGATTTTGTTTCCATTTTCATCGTATGAATACTCCCAGATTTGATCTTTACCCCATTCGATTTTTATCAAATTATTTTTATCATTATATAAATACAACTGTTTGTTCAGCAAGCTGTCCTTTGAATTGTATTCTTCAAACGATATGCGGTTTCCTTTGTAATCATACTTAAATAATTGATAAGCCCTTACAGTGCCGTCTGAATTGCATGATATTTCCTTTATCTCATTATTTGATTCATTAAATAGCATGAGCTTATGATTAAGTTTCTCAATAAATGGATTATTTTGATTTGTTATTTCCTCTATAGATTTTACATTACCCTTTATTTCTTTTAAGTCGTTTTCTTTCATAGTTGTTCTTTTTGAAGCACAACTTACAATAATCAATATTAAGGATAAAACAATAATCAACTTTCTTCTCATAAACCAACCTGATTTGTTTATTAATAAAATAACTTTATTCTCTGTCATTAAACTTACGACAATTTCACTGACTAGTCAATTCGAAATGATTTTTTTTTACTTTATTCCATGCTTATTGGCATAATTTGTGACTATCTTCTTCCAATGATCGAACTTGAAATGTTTATGCGCTTCAGTCAGGTCAACATAAGATCCGCTCATTATATTCTGCACAATCATTTCAGCTATGAGAGCCTCTTTCTTGAATTGATCGTCAAAACACTCCTCAACATCCATCACCATCCCTTTATTTATTCCTTCAACGATACATTTATATACCGTATTGTCCTTGCCTATAAGATTTCCAAGATTACTGAGCTGCTCAATACCTTTCTTGATCGCCATTACAGAAATATTTTTATTGTAATTTATAACAGGCTCTCCGCCTCTTAGAAGCGAATCAACGGATATTTCAAGAATTTCTGCCAAGGTTAGCAGCAGCATTGTGTCCGGAAGGGTTTCACCTCGCTCCCATTTCGACACTGCCTGACATGAAACATTCAGCCTTTCTCCGAGTTGTTTTTGCGTTATTTTCTTTTCTGATCTGATCTTTCTGATAAACGACCCTATTTTTTTCATGTCCATTTTGTTCTCTCCTTGAATTTACTGAAATATACAACAGGTGCTGCGAACGGGCAATAATCGCAAAGTTGTTTTTTAATGGTATAAATAAAACTGCTAGTTGATAAATAATTCTAAAATAAGCATTTCCTTACTTAAGATAATTGACTTTACCCGAATTATTACATAGATTTTCATCATGATTTACTACATCGTAAAAGTGGTCATATCGGCTCTGGTCATTGTAGCTGTTTCAGAGATCTCGAAGAGGAATTCGACAGCAGGCGCGCTTCTTGCGTCGCTGCCGCTGTTATCGGTACTTGCGTTCGTCTGGATGTATATCGATACGGGTGATGTTGCAAAAATTTCTGAGGTTTCAAAAGATGTCTTCTGGCTGGTGATCCCTTCGCTGGTTCTGTTTATCGCCTTGCCTGTCTTTTTAAAAATGCAGATCAATTTTTATCTGAGCCTTTTTATCTCAGCCGCTCTGACGGCAGGTGCATACATGCTGCTTTTGATTGTGCTGAAAGCTAAATCCTAGATCTTTTACCTAACCCTCTTAAGTCTGACAGCGAATGCTCCCTCATGATGATGAATGCCAGGATTTACTGCGTAGCTGCCGTCGACATTCTTGAAAATATCAAGTTTCGTATCAGCTGAAGTTTCGACAATAAAATGATCGTCAGCTTCCAGAAATTTATTAATTATATCCATATTCTCTTCTTTGAACACCGAACAGGTCGAATAAACTATGAACCCTCCTATTTTCACGAATATCGAAGCCCGCGTCAGAATCTCGAACTGAAGCTTCGTAAGCTGAGAGAGCATTTCCTCATCCTTATTCCACCTGCTCTCCGGATGACGCCTGAAATTGCCGCTGCCTGTGCATGGCGCGTCGATAAGTATTTTGTCGAATTCCTCGAATACCTGAAATTTTTGGGCTTCCTGAAAGGTGAGCTTATTGAATTCCAGACCGAGCCGTTTAAAATTCATCTTGATCAGAACTCTTTTCTTCATCGAAATATCGTTCAGATGCAGCCTGACCTTATTGCCGGTCAGCTCCTGAACATAGGTTGACTTTCCGCCCGGTGCGCAGCACAGATCAAGTACCTTCTCGTTCTTCTTCGGATCTAAAATAAGCACAGGCAGCGAATGGGACGGGTCCTGTATATAAAACCTGCCTTCCTCAAACGATCTTGAAGAGAGGACATTGCCCCTTTCTACCTTAAGAAAATCTTCAAAGTGCTCAACAGCGGAAGACACTAACCCTTCGCTTTCCAGATGAACCTTAAGCTCATCTCTGCTGTTTTTTATTCTGTTCGCTCTTACATAGACCGATGGAACCGACTGATTGAATTTCAGAATGTCTTCCGCAGTCTGCTTACCGTGATCAGCAATAAGCCTGTCAATGACCCATTGCGGATGAGACAGATAAAGCGCTTTCTTTGAAACTTTATCTTCTTCGGACAAAGTCAGTTTAGTCATCTTTCTCAGGATCGCGTTAATATATTTGGCTTTGCCCTGACCGAGTTCTTCCTTGGCTATCTCAACGAAATCATTCACGACCGAATAATCCGTAGAACTGTCGAGATAAAAATACTCGGTACCGGCGCAAAGGATAAGCATGCTGATCTTCATGCCCTGATCATCAATGTTCTTATCTATGTTCTCTATAAAATACTGCTCAAGGAAATTGAAATTTCTGAAAAACTGATTCACAAGATTTATAAATCTTCGTTTTTCCCTGTCCTCCAGCCCTTCAAGAACTTCAGAATAAAGCGATTCAAAGGAAAGCCGTTTATTATATATTTTGAGAACGGTGTTGTAAAATAATTTTCTTAATTTCATAATATACATCAATCCTAATAATATGCATTTACTTCAAGGATCATAAAAATGCAACTGTAAAGAATATCATCACCCAGTCGTTGACTCTGAGTAGTTCAGGCAGTGTTTTATTTCCATAGTTACCGAAATTGTTAAGTTTAATAAATGCTTTCGGATAGAGCATAGCGTATAAATATGATCCCGCAAGTATTCCTGCAGTTCCGCCGATAGCCGCGTCAATATATCCGTTGCCGATAGCTCCCGCAATAGTCCCCGGGCAGTATCCGAGCACAGCAAAACCTACGCCGAAGATGAGGCCTCCGACGGCATTTATCCCAAATGATCCCTGCTTGGGATACAAAGAAACCAGTTTAAATTCTTTCAATAAGTAAATACCTGTCATTCCAGTGATGACGGCGGTAAGCATGATCTTTACAACAGTGTTATCATTG
>Ga0076257_128_pt1 | contig 13808 bp, 9 predicted proteins | sample RifGroF2_FD_67746 | JGI IMG/M metagenome (GOLD analysis project Ga0076257, IMG submission 67746) | Parcubacteria (Uhrbacteria) bacterium GW2011_GWF2_39_13 | reverse complement strand
CCGTTTCGATCGGCCTGAGCCAGGCGATGAACCTAATAGGAAAGAAAACGACAGTTGTGCTTAGAGAACCTTCACTCGGGCCTGTTTTCGGCGTAAAAGGCGGAGCGGCAGGCGGCGGTTACGCACAGGTGCTTCCTATGGAAGATATAAATCTGCATTTCACAGGCGACATATCAGCCGTAGAAAAGGCTAATAATCTTCTGGCCGCACTGATAGATAATGAGCTACAGATAAAAGGCAGTAAACTAAATCTTGATGCGAGAACTGTAAGCTGGCGCAGAGTAATGGACATGAACGTCATTAAGGGACATCGTTATCGGTCTCGGCGGTCAGAAGAACAGCATCCCGCGTGAAACCGGATTTGATATTACGGCGGCTTCTGAAGTTATGGCTATATTATGCCTGAGCAACGATCTTGCCGATCTTAAAAGGAAACTCGGAAATATATTCATAGGTTATTCTATGGACAGAAAACCTGTCTTTGTCAGGGACATGAAGGCTGAAGTTTAAAGGATGCTATAAAACCGAATCTAGTCCAGATGATAGGCGGATTTCCGGCGATCATTCACGGCGGGCCGTTCGCGAATATAGCTCAGGGCACGAACTCTATAATTGCAACACGAATGGGTCTGACACTGTCCGATTATGTAGTAACAGAAGCCGGTTTCGGATTCGATCTCGGCGCTGAAAAATTCTTCGACATCAAATGCAGGACAGCCGGGCTGAATCCTAGCGCCGTAGTTCTCGTGGCTACTGTAAGAGCACTAAAGTTTCACGGCGGCGCTTAAAACCGAAAATATTGAAGCTCTGAAGAAAGGTCTTGTGAATCTTGAAAAGCATATCGAGAACATGAAAGTTTTCGGAATATGCCCGATAGTTGCAGTTAACAGGTTCTATTCCGACACGGATGAAGAGGTCAGGATCATTAAAGAGTTTGTCGAAAGTAAAAACGTTGTATGTTCCGTAGCTGATGTGTGGGAGAAAGGGGGAGAGGGCGGCATTGATCTCGCAAAGAAAGTCAGCTTAATGGCCGACACATGCAATAAAAAATTCATTCCGCTTTATGAATGGGAATGGCCCATCGAAAAGAAGATCGAAAAGATCGCTAAAACCATCTACGGCGCCGAAGCAATTGATTTTACGGCGCAGGCTAAGAACGATATAAAGCGAATAATCAAGCTCGGACTTGATAAACTGCCTGTCTGTATAGCTAAAACGCAAAAATCTTTATCAGACAATCCCGAGCTGCTCGGCAGGCCTAAGGACTTTGTCGTCACAGTGCGGGAGATTCAGATATCATCAGGCGCGGGATTCCTTGTGCCCATCACAGGCGAGATCATGCGCATGCCCGGACTCCCGGACGAACCTTCGGCATATAATATGGATATAGACAATGACGGCAATATAGAAGGATTGTTCTAACTAGAAAATGATCTGTCTGAGATTTAGATAAATAAAAACTCTTAAAATCTTTACCGGCCAGCAGAAATTTACTCCAAATTATTAATATATTAATGCATTGAGTTTTTATTTTGATAATCTCAGATAGATTCCTCAACTGGTACAGGTTCTGTATTAGTAAAACCGGGATGAGCTTTAAACTTCTCTATGGTCTTTTTCAGCCAGAGTACAGAGATTATAGTTCCGAGGAAGATCGAAATTGTGATCCCTGCAATTATACCGGGAAGCTGAAATGAGTAATTTCCGATCAGGATAAGCGGAATAAAGATTACGATCATTCTGATTATGTTTATCATGATCGAACTGTAAGGTTTATGCAGAGCGCTGAATGTGGCTGAAGCGGACATGCTGATCCCCATCACGCCGTAGCTGACTGATACGACAGCAAGGTACAGATAAGAAATATTTACTACGGTAGGGTCATCGTTGAAGATCAGCGATGCGGACTTTCCGAATATTGCAAATACAGCGAACATTACCGCGCCTATGATAAGCGAGGCTTTATTCACGAATTTTATTCCGTCTTCGATCCTGTCGATCCTTTTAGCTCCAAGATTCTGCCCCGTATAAGCTATCATAGTGTTTGCGAATGATATCAGCGGACCGACAGCTATCATCTCGATCCTTGTTGCAACACCAAAACCGGCGACAGCTTCTTTACCGTAATCAGATATAATTCGTGTTGCGACGCCCATCGATATCTGAGGGATGAACTGGTTCAGGATCGCCGGGAACCCGATGTATAGTACTCTTTTCCATGACTCGTACAATTCTCTAATCTTCGGTTTGACAATAGCGAGCATATGAAATTTATAATTCAATAGATATAAAGAAGCGATAAATGTAGTCATTCTAGCTATTACCGTAGCTAATGCGGCTCCTTCAAGTTCCATGCGCGGGAAAAAACCGATACCGAATATAAGCAGAGGATCAAGCACCGCATTTATTATCATCGATCCCATCATGACCATACTCGGTAAAAGTGTGTTGCCGGCAGCTCTTATTGCGTTGCTTCCTATCATGGGAATTACAACAAAAGGCATACCCCAGTACCAGACGGTCATGTATTCCTTTATCATAACAAGTATTTCACCTTTAGCACCGAGAGAAGTGAATACGATGTCCATAGTGGAGAATCCGGCAGCCATGATAACAGCTACAATAATTAAACCGAGATACAGGCTGTTGGTAGTCAGCTTTTTTACCTCATCGTGATTTTTGCTTCCGACAGCTCTTGAAATAACGGCAGCCGCACCGACTCCAAGCCCGAGTGCAATGCTGTTGGCTGCCATTGCTACAGGAAAAGTGAAGCTCATTGCGGCTAACTGGGATGTTCCGAGTTTCCCGACAAAAAAAGTGTCAACGAGGTTATAACCGACCATGCTAAGCATGCCCACCATCATTCCGAGTGCCTGATGAGTTATGTTTTTTCCTACTGAACCCTGAGTCAGATCTCTTTTTACTGCCATTTTAACCTTTTATACCTTATTTAATTCTCAAAGAATATAGCTATTAATATTAAATTCCGCAATTCATTTGAAAACAGACTTTTTAAATATTATTCATTTTAATATTTGTTTTTGATCAAGTTTCTTTTTATTTTAAACTGATAATTATTTTTGCGGGGGTTTATAATGAATATGAAAGAAAGTTCGCTGCCGAAATATATAAGCGAGCCTGAATATTATAAAAACAAACAGTTCATGTTCCTGGACATTTCGGGATTCACCCCGCTCTGCGATAAATTCATAAGCGAGAGTTCTTATGGTGCCGAAAAGATCGGTGATCTGATAAATATTGTATTCAACCCTATAATAGATTCGGTGTATGCCGCAGGCGGAGATGTAATTTCATTTGCGGGTGACGCACTGTTCGTCGCAGTAGATAAAGAAAAAGTCAGCGCCGTTAAGAAAATGTCAGACAGGATAATCAAAGAACAGACGATAGACAGAAATCTCTCAATCAAGATCGAGATGTTCGATAAACCTTTTGTACCTGTCGTGATAAATTCAGAGAGCTCGTCGTGCTTCTGCTACGCTCCGAATAAGCTAAAAAAAGAGATAATTAAAAACGACCCGTTCCCGCAGGAGATCTATGATATCTATAAAAGCAGTTTCAGAGGCGAATTGAGGGCAGTTCCGATATTTTTTATCCGTATAGATGAAAAATATTCTGTGGAAAAGATAAAATCTCTTTTAAGCGAGCTTTCAGAGGAAGCTAAAACAGGATCGGTTTATATAAATAAGATCGAATACCTTGACAAAGGCTGGATGATCCTTCTGTCAGCAGGCTCACCGGTTTATTCTACCGATGCCCCTGTAAAAATGTACGAACTGCTTTCAGTATTTTCAAAGAAAGCCGAAACGATGAAGATCCCGGTTCAGATCGGAGGAACTCTTCAGCGCGGCTACTGCGGGATAATCGGTAATGAGAAAAGGTGGGAATTTACCTTCCTCGGTTCAAATGTCAATCTTGCTGCCAGGATAGCGGCTAAAGCAGAGCCATATAAAGTTTATGCGGATTCTTCCTTTGCCTCAGCCGTAAAAACATCACTTAAAGCCGTTTCGGCCGGTAAAAAAGAATACAAAGGGGTCGGAGAAAGAGAAATATTCGAAATTACAGGTATTCTAAAAGACAAAAAAAATATTTTTGTTGGAAGGATCGAAGAAATAAAAACCTCGCTGGATTTTTTTAAAGGCGACAGAAGGGCTTTTGTGCTCTTGAACGGACCTTCGGGAATAGGTAAAACCGTTCTTGCGGAGCAAATAATATTGTCGCTGGGGTATAAAAATCTTCTCAGATTCAAAGGTATTTACGGGGAGGAAAATGAAAATTATCTGTTCAGAAATCTATCAGCTGCAAATAAAAACGATCCGGCAGAGATCTTTCAGAAATTTAAGGCGATAACCGAGCCTACCCTGATCTATATTGACGATCTCCATTTCGCAGATGAAAAAAGTCTTTTCATGTTCCACAGAATGATAAATGAAGGAAATCCGTTCATAAATTTTATCGCAACGACGATAGGCAGGGAAAAAATAAGGATAACTCCTCTTGCTTACTACGAATCTCTTATCATCGATCTTAAGCCTTTCGATGCAAAAGATATTCAGGCTATAACAAAGATCGCGTCAGGGATCGATATTTCTCTTAAGGTCAGCAGGGATCTTCAGAGATCTACTGGCGGCAATCCTCTGTTCGTTACAGGAATTCTTCCATATATTACGAAGGATATCGAAAGATCCGGCGATGTACCCTATTCGCTTCAGGAAGTCATTCTGTTAAAGCTTAATCAGATACCCGGTAAAGGTCCCGAATTCATTGACGGCGGATCGGTTTATGGAGATATTTTTGATCATAAAGTTCTGAAAGATGTCATAAATGCACGACAAGCTATAATTAGAGAAATAATCCAGAAGGCTGAAAATGAGGGACTTGTGCGTAAATCTCTTGTTAATGAAGATCTTGAATTCTCGAATACAATAATAAGAGAAATCATTTACGAAAGACTTCTTAAAAAGAAGATAGACTTTTTCAGGATCAGGATCGCTGAAGCGATCATTCGTTCAAAAACAAAAGATATGAGAAAAATGTATAAAGCTATGATGATGTTCTTTCTGGCAGACGACGAACGCGCTCTAAAACTGGCTATAGAGCTTGCAGAAGTTTTTAGGAAGCGCTCAGATGTTGATATTTTGAGAAATATCTTTTTAAGATCTTTTGAATATATAATTAAACACGAAGAATACGGAAAAGGGCTTGACCTCTTAAAAATCCTCTCAAAATCAGGACATTTGAATATCGGATCCGAAGTGACAGGTTTTATTGAGAAGATAGCTCTGAATGTTAAAGACTGGCAGGGCGAAGAAAAACTGATACTTGATCTCGCAAGGACAATACACTCCGTCCAGTTCAAGGAGCCTGTTGAGCTTCTAAATACTTACAAAAAGCTCAAAGGTGAAGACAAATATTATAAATGGACAAGGATTAAAGTTTGCGCATATACAATACCGCATAAAGAAGCAACGGCTGTATTAAAAGGACTGATGAACTCCTTTGAGGGTAATGAAAAAATATCTTTCTATTTTGATCTTGTCTGGTACGTGTTCTTCATTACAGGAGACACAGTAACAGAGAAAAAGGCAATGTCCGTTCTCGAGAGCATGGAACTTAAAATGGATAACGGGATTAAAGTTGACTTTTATTTTCTTAAAAATACAATAGCTATGCATAGAGACGACCTCACAGAATCGAAAAGATGCCTTGATATTGTACAGAAATTAGATATGAAAGAATCCGATGACCGGTTCGTATTTTATAATGACCTGGCTATTCTGCACTCGAACCTAGCCTACGAGAATTTCGATGCCGATGATATAAGAAAAGCTTTAAAATATTCTGTCAAAGCTCAAAAACTTCTTAATGACAATCAGAAAGACTCTGACCTGCCTCTGATAACTACCAATCTTGCAGGATTTTACATGTCATCAGGATTTATAAAGAAAGCTGAACGGGCATATATGGAGGGTCTGTACTTCGGGTTAGCCATAAATCATCCGGTCGAAATACCTTATACAAAATCAAGAATAGCGATCATTGCTATGCATTATGGAGCTTATAGGCTTGCGTCGGAGATATCGGATGAAGTGATCTCCGCAGATGTCGGGGACATAAAATCAGGAGCTTATGCGATCAGATATTATTATTCTGGCAGGAATGAGAATGATCTGAAACAGGCATATAAATTTGCGAAAAATTATGCCGAGTTCGGTACGGCCAAATGCTACTGGGAGATGGCGAGCATCATGCTCTATAACGCTCTGGTTACCAATAATAAAGAAGAAATGAAAAAACTGCGCAATAAAATTATAAGCTGGAATAAATATCAGCAGAGGGCAGGAACAAGATTTGTCAATGAAGCGCATGTGGAAATTCTCGGCCTGTTAACCGGAAACAAATCCGATGAAACCAAAGTACAGCATAAGCTTGATAAAATAGCAAAGCTGAATGCGAACTTCGGAGTTATGAATAAATGCTATTTCGCACTTGGAGTTTTCAGAAAAGATCCTGAGCTCCTTATCAAAGCTAAAAAATACGCGCTCAAGATGAAATCTTATCCTTTCGTGCAGCGTATTGAAAAAGAGCTGTTCAGGATCACAGGAGATAAATACTGGGCAAACAGGATCAAGAAAACTCAGGAAAAACTTGAGCAAATGAAGAGGATCGGATCGATAGAGGAATTACTCGGCTTTAAAAAGTAGAACGAACAGGAGAATATTTATGAGATGCATTATAGCCTTAACAACAATAATACTGTGCATTTCGCTGAATTCACAAATAACCGTGACTGAAAACGACCGGGAATATTCTTTAAAATATGATATCGATTCGGCTTCATACAGAGTTTTAAGGTTCAGCAGAGGGTTTGAGGACAGCTTGTTTACTTATCTGAATTATTCGAGAAGTAAAAAAGCGGACGGGTTTGAAAAGGAAATGAAAATACTGGATACTCTTTTCGGTAAATCTATCGGGAAGATCGCCTTGGACCTCAGATCGGTTTCTATAGGTTATCCGCTTGAATTCGATGATATTATGCCTAAATATATTAAGACTTTCATAGATTCGAAACAATGGTCAGATCATGTTAAAGCGAAGGGCCGCGAACTCGACTATAAATTGATGCGAAAAGTTATTCTTGAAGGCGGTATTTTTGATTCATTTCTCAGCCTGCTCAAAAAGTATGGATATGAAGTAAAGGAGATAAGCACCGAGAAACATGGTTTCGTTCTCAAAGAAGATCTTAAAAAATACGGCTATCAGGGCGATGAAATAATTCCTGTTCCATTCATGCTGTACTGGAAAGTCGAGAGAGTTAAAATAGTTAAGTGAGGAGAGAAAATTGAAAAGAATAGTAGTTTTGATTATTATTCTGTCAACTTTAGTATTCAGTTCTACATTTGACCTGAAATACGGTGGAAACGCTGTCGAACACGGTTTTGATGTTCAGCGAACAACGGACAGTGGTTTTATACTCGCCGGAGGCACTAATTCATCAGGTTCAGGCCTGTATGACGGTTATCTGATCAAAACTGATTCAACAGGTACTGTCGAGTGGGAAGAAGTTATCGGAAGTGCATCGAACGAATATTTTATTAAAGTCAGGCAGACTTCCGATGAAGGTATTATTGCGCTCGGTATAAAAAACATTATTTACAATTATCCGTATCTTACTTGTGATCCATGGCTGGCAAAGTACGATAAGAACGGCAAATTCAAGTGGGAGAAGATATTTACTGAAGCTGATGTTTTTCATATTGTAAATGATTTTATCATAGCTGAAGACGAAGGATTTCTTCTTCTGGGATCAAAGAAAACCTCTACAGGCACTTACGATGCATGGCTGATGAAGGCCGATTCAAGCGGAAGTTTAATTTGGGAACAAGTTTATGACGGCGGAAATTATGATGAAGGAAGGTCAATCATAAACGATTTTTCAGGCGGATATCTTCTGACATGCAATTCGACAAGATATTTCAGTATAGCGTTAAAAGATCAGGTTTGGGGTATATTCGTTGATCAGAACGGAAATGTGATCACTCAGAACATTATCAATAATTCTTCTGACGATAAATATTGCCAGTCGGTTTGTGCAACTTCAGACAGCTGTTATGTAATTACAGGAAATATTAATCCTGAAATGCTACCTCCAAGTTATATCGGAGAGTACAATCAGGGATTATATCTATTAAAATTAAACTCATTATTTTCAACAGAATGGATACAATATTATAATTCGGATCAGGTTAGATCCGGAAAATCCTGTATTGAAGTAAATGACGGAGGTTTTACAATTCTCGGTACTGCCTCAGCCGGTTCCGATCCGGAAAATATCTGGCTTGTAAAAACTGACAGTTCAGGAGATCTGATTTGGGAAAGGTATTATGGCTCATACCTTGATGATACAGGATCAGGAAACATTATTCAACTGGCAGACAATTCATTAGTTCTGTGTGGAACTGCTGATATAGCCAGTGACAGTTCAAGCAGTCAGATTAACCTAATCAAAACAGACTCTAACGGTTATGTTATTTATCCGCCTGTTATAACTTCATTCGGGAATGATTCGAATAATGTTTCGATCAACTGGGAAGCTGTATCGAACGCAGGCTCATATATAGTTTACGGTTCCGACAGACCTGATTCGAATTTTACAGCTATTGACACGACTGCGGTAAATTTATGGAATACTTCTGTGACTGACAGTCTTAAGAAAAAATTTTATTACATAAAAGCAAGTACGAATAATTTTAGTAAGTAAAATATTGGATATTAATACGGAGAAAGTGATGAAATTCGATTACCCGGAAACGAAAAAGGTTGAAGTTACTGATGTGCTTCACGGTGTGGAGATCAAAGACAATTACCGCTGGCTTGAAGACAGCAGCGATCCCCAAGTGACCGCATGGGACAAGGCTCAGAATGATTTTACGGAGAGTTTTCTCTCGAAAATACTTTTCAGAGACAAGCTTAAGGACAGGCTGATCAAGCTGATGAAAGTCGATCAGATGAGCATTCCGGAAAAAGTTCTAAACGGCGAAAGGATCTTACAGTATAAAAAAAGTACAGAGGACGAAAAATGGGTTCTTTATACTCAGAAAAACGAAAGCTCTGAGCTTGAAGAGCTGCTTAATCCGAATAAATGGACTCAGGATGAAACCCTGCACTACTATACCGCGTCAAGAGATGGTAAATATCTTGTTTACGGCGTGTCAAAGGGGGGAAATGAAGACCCCGTGCTGAAAGTGATGGAGATCGAAAGCAGAGAAGTTCTTTCCGATTCGGTTTGCGGATGGATGCAGTACATCAATGACTGGATGCCTGACGGAAGCGGATTCTACTATTCCTGCAAACCTCTGAAGGGTGAAGTGCCTGAAGGCGAGGAGTTTTACTGGCCGGCAGTTTACTATCATAAATTAGGCACGGATAAAAACGAAGATAAAAAGCTGTACTATGATGAAAAAGTTAAAGAGAACTGGTATTCGGTTCAAGTAACTGAAGACGGAAAACATTTACTGCTTCATAAAGGACAGTTCTATAAGAACAGTATTTACTTTAAAGAGCTTCACGGAGCTGAATTTAAAACGCTGACCGGAGATTTCGATGCTGAATATCAGGCTGAATTCTTCGGTGATAAAATTTTTATTTGTACGAATAAGGACGCCCAGAACAGAAAAGTATATGTAGCTGATGCTATAAGCGGTTATGAACAGAGTAAGTGGAAGGAAATAATCCCCGAAAAGGAATATAATCTTGAAGGATTCAAGATCATTAACGGTCAACTATATGTTACTTACCTGAAGAATGCCTGCTCGCTTATTCAGATTTATGACCTCAAAGGGAATTATATAAAAGATGTATGTCTGCCGGATGTTGGTTCTGCCGGTATCTGGGGAAGGCAGAAAAATTCTGATGTGTGGCTGTGGTTCTCCTCATTCACTTTACCTGAGAGCATATACAAATATGATGCTGAAGCCGGCAGGGCGACGCAGTATTTTATGCCTGCGATTGATTTCAGGTTCTTTGATTACGAAACTGAACAGGTGTGGTATAATTCGAAGGACGGAACAAAAGTTTCTATGTTCATAATAAAGAAAATAGGAACAAAGCCGGATAAAAGTACTCCGTGCTTTATGTACGCTTACGGCGGATTTAATATCTCGATCACACCGTCTTTCAGCTCAGCCTACGCTATCTGGCTGGAAGCCGGTGGAATTGTGGCTGTTCCAAACTTGCGCGGCGGGGGAGAATACGGCGAAGAATGGCACAAAGCCGGAATGTTCGAGAAGAAACAGAATGTTTTTGACGATTATATAGCTGCCGCTGAATGGATGATCGCCAACGGTTACACCTGTCGTGACAAGCTTGTAATGACCGGCGGAAGCAACGGCGGACTTCTTATCGGCGCAATGATCACGCAGAGACCCGATCTTATGAAAGCTCTTTATTGCGGTGTTCCTCTTCTTGATATGATAAGATACCACAAGTCTATGCTGGCGAATATATGGAAAGAAGAATACGGAAGCGCGGAAGTGGAAGATCAGTTCAAATATATACTTAAATATTCGCCTTATCAGAATGTAAGACCCGGAATAAAATATCCGGCGATCATCGTGACTGCAGGAATAAATGATGCGCGGGTTGATCCGTATCATGCCCGAAAATTTGTAGCGGCGTTGAGGGATGCCAACGCGTCTGATAATGCTATTCTGCTGCAGGTTCAGCAGTCTTCCGGTCACGGCGGAGGAACTCAGCTGTCTATTCTCGCAGGCCAGAGTGCTGATAAGATGGCATTTCTGATGGATCAGGTCGGGATGAATTACAAGGAAACTAAATGAACGATATAATTAGGATCATCGCGAAGGAAAATAACTGGCCGGAGAATTCTGTTTCAACTGTGCTGAGTCTGCTCTCGGAAGGTGCAACAATTCCGTTCATCGCGCGTTACAGGAAGGAAATGACAGGCGGGCTTGATGAAAATCAGCTCAGGCTTATTGACGAACGGGCGGGATATTTAAAATCGCTGAACGAGCGTAAGGTGACTGTTATTAATACCATCACCGAATTGGGCAAAATGACTCCAGAGCTATCTCAAAAGATCGAAGATTGCCTCTCGCTTACAGAACTCGAAGATATTTATCTGCCGTACAAGCCTAAAAAGAAGACCCGTGCTTCAGCAGCAAAAGAAAAAGGGCTTGAGCCGTTAGCTCTGTTCATTCTGAATAATCCGAGATTTACAGGCGATTTCGATTCTGTGTGCAGCTCCTACATCAATGCCGAAAAGGGAGTGAATGATAATGAATCAGCCTTGAACGGTGCTATGGATATTCTGGCTGAAATGATTTCTGAGGACGCTTCTGTCCGTAAATACTGCCGCGAATACCTGCAGAATACAAGTACGGTCGTTTCCGCCAAGGTAAAAGAGAAAGTGAAGAAAATTCCGGCAGAGGATGATGAGCCTCAAAAAAGCGGAAGCTATTCTCAGCAGTCAGATAAAACCGCTAAGGATGTTTATGAGATCTATCACGATTTTAAAATATCCGTCAGAAGCATTAAACCACATCAGGTACTCGCCGTTAACAGGGGAGAGGATGAGGGTATTTTGAAAGTCCTCCTCGATTACGATCAGGAATTTATTAATAATGCGGTCAGAAGGATATTTTTTAAGACTGACCGGTCTTACTTTAACGAGATAATTGAAAATATTATTAAGGACAGCTGGAAAAGACTTCTGTTCCCTTCGCTTGAAAGAGAAGTGTGGAACGGACTGACAGAAAAAGCTGAACTTCATGCGGTCGAAGTGTTCGCGGCCAACCTGCGCCAGCTGCTGCTTCAGCCGCCATTACAGAATAATGTAATTATGGGCATTGATCCCGGTTTCGTATCGGGATGCAAGATCGCTGTCATTGATCCCACAGGTCAATACCTTTACGGGAATACGATCTATCCGCATCCGCCAAAAAACAGAGCTGCCGAGGCTGTTGAAACGATGCTTAGAACGATCAGAGAATATAAAGTCAAGATAATCGCAATAGGCAACGGCACCGCGGGAAGGGAGACGGAGGCTATTGTCGCGGATATGATCAAAGCGAATCAGCTTGAATGCAGATATCTGCTCGTAAGCGAAGCGGGCGCATCCGTTTATTCGGCTTCAGCCATCGCTCAGGAAGAATTTCCGGACATTGAAGCTGCGCAGAGAGGCAATATTTCAATTGCCCGCAGAGTGCTTGATCCGCTTGCTGAGCTTGTCAAGATAGATCCCAAGGCTATCGGCGTCGGATTGTATCAGCACGATGTCAATCAGAAAGTGCTGGCTTCAAAACTCGAAACCGTTGTTGAATCGGTGGTCAACCATGTCGGTGTTGACATCAATACCGCCTCATCGTTTTTATTATGCCGCGTATCGGGACTGAATAAAAGATCAGCCGATAAGGTTATCGGCCTTAGAAACAGTCACGGAAGTTTCAAAAGCAGAGCAGAACTGAAGAAGATCACAGGCATGTCCGCGAAAGCGTTTGAACAGAGTGCGGGATTTTTGAAGATAAACAACGGAACAAATCCTCTTGATAATACAGCTATCCATCCTGAGAGCTATTCCGCTGTGGATAAACTGCTTGCCGAATACAAACTTAAAGCTGAAGATATAAATAAGCCTGAAACAAGAGAAGTATTGAGGAATATCAAGCCTGATAGTGAACTGGTGGAAAGAATAGGCGTCGGGCTGCCGACTCTGACCGATATCCTTGAAAATCTTCAGAAACCCGGACGGGACCCGAGGGAGGATATGTCAAAGCCGATACTCCGCAGCGATGTTCTGAAAGCTGACGATCTGAGCGTAGGAATGAAGCTGAAAGGAACGGTTAGAAATATCGTGGATTTCGGCGCTTTCGTTGACATAGGCATCAAACAGGATGCACTGGTCCATGTATCACAGCTTGCGGACAGATTTGTAAAAAATCCTCTTGATGTCGTCAAAGTAGGTGATATAGTAGATGTGACCGTTGTATCAATTGATAAAGATAAAGGCCGTGTCGGGTTGAGCATGAAAAAAAGCTGATTCTTGTTTTTATTCCGGAAATAATTTGTCCTTTGAATTTCTGCTTACAGGTATCTCGGTTTTCTTTTTATCTTTCATTACAGCAAGATATTTTCCGCCGAACCATTTTTTAAGCTTATTCAAGTGATTCATATTGATTATAAATCCCCGGTGGATCCTTATGAAGTTTTCCGGAAGTTTTTCCTCAAGCGAAGCCAGCGTATCGTTAATAATGTATTCATCGTCAAAAGTGCAGATCGAAGTATATTTGTTGTCAGCTTTAAAAAAGAAAATGTCGTTCGTATTTACGAACAGAACTTCGTCGCCGATCTTAATATGGATCCTTGAAAGTTTATCCTGCTTGTTCGTAAGCTCGTTTAAAAGAGAAGTGATCTTGCTGTCGTAATCACATTTTTCTTTTTCGGTGAATTTTTTAAGCTTCTCCATTGCTTTCTGCAGCCTGTCTTCCTCTATCGGCTTAAGAAGATAGTCTATTGAGTTCGTTTCAAAAGCCTTAAGCGCGTATTCATCAAAAGCCGTAGTAAAAATTACAACAGGCATATATGTCAGATTCTGAAGAACTTCAAACCCGTTCATGCCCGGCATCTGAATATCCAAAAATATCAGGTCTGGCCTAAGTTTGTTTATTTTCTCGACCGCTTCTATCCCGTTCTCAGCCATATCTATGATATCAATTTCATCGAACTGCTCGAGTTTTTTCTTTAGACCGAGCCTTGACAGCTCTTCGTCTTCA
>Ga0076257_123_pt1 | contig 15694 bp, 12 predicted proteins | sample RifGroF2_FD_67746 | JGI IMG/M metagenome (GOLD analysis project Ga0076257, IMG submission 67746) | Parcubacteria (Uhrbacteria) bacterium GW2011_GWF2_39_13 | reverse complement strand
CAAAGAATATATTAACCTTATCAACGAAGAAAGGTCGGAATTATGAATCCATCATTTTCCAGTTCAAAAAACTTCCGACCGGAAATACACCCTTATTTCCGGTGAGATTTATATTGTCAATGAGCACAAATCAAGCAGATTTTTGCCATTGATTTTTATTTTCAAGATACTCTGATTCGTAAAATGTCAGATTTTCTGTCAAAGTTCGATTTTTAAATGAAATTTTACGCCTCAAATTCTGTGTCAACTGCCCGTCAAATCTCCGAGCTGAATATTTGGATAGGCCGGGCTTCGCACCATGGTACCATCCCATGTATCGACTTTTTGCTGTTTCATATCCGCATCATCAAACCAACGGCTTGTAACAGCTTTAGTTTCGGTGAAAAATCTTATGCCATCTTTGCCTAGTGCATGGAGGTCGCCGAAAAAGGAGTTTTTGTGGCCTGTGAATGGGAAGCTTCCGATTGGTACCGGAATCCCTACATTTATTCCCACCATGCCTCCGTGAGTGCGGTTGGCGAATTCGCGGCTGAAGTAACCACTTTGGGTAAATATGACTGAACCGTTGGCAAATTTATTATTATTCATAATTTGCAGACCTTCTTCAAAATCGCTGACGCGTTTAATGCACAAAACTGGGCCAAATATTTCTTCGCTGCCGATAGTCATTTCAGGTGTTACCTGATCAAAGATTGTTGGTTTGAGATAAAAGCCATTTTCAAATCCTTTAACGATTGCAGACCTGCCGTCAAGGACGAGTTTAGCTCCTTCGGCAATACCTTTTTCTATTTTTGACAACACAAATTGTCTATGGTTTTCGGTAACAACGGGGCCTAATTCTGATGCCTTGTCATAGGCCGGACCGACCTTGAGTTCCCCTGCAAATTTCACGAGCAACTCAACAAGTTTATCAGCAATGCTTTTCTGAACGACGACGACCGGAAGCGCCATACATCTTTCACCAGCACAACCGAACGCGGCATTGATAATCCCTCTGGCCGTCCGTTCAAGAGGAGCATCTTCCAGTACCAATGCGTGATTCTTGGCTTCACACAACGCCTGTACTCTTTTACCATTGGCAGCAGCCGTTGCGTAAATATGCATGCCGATTGAAGTCGAACCGACAAAGGTTACGCCCTTTACATCAGGATGTTTAAGGAAAAGTTCGGCCTCACTGCGGCTGCACGTGACGATGTTTACCACACCATCCGGCAGACCGGACTCCTGCAGTAATTCTGCACAGCGCATCGCCGTCATCGGAGTCATACTGGCAGCTTTTAAGACCAGCGTATTACCCGTTGCAATGCAAAGCGGCATCATCCATCCCATTGGAATCATTGCTGGAAAATTAAACGGTGCAATTCCGGCAAATACGCCTACCGGTTCTTTATAAAGTACTGTGTCAAAACCACTGGATGCATTCATCAACGATTCGCCCATCAGTAATGAAGGAATACCGCAGGCAAGTTCAGTTGCTTCCTTCGCTTTGAGTACATCGCCCTTTGCCTCCTCCCAGACTTTGCCGTTTTCGCGACATACCAACTCTGTCAGTTCGTCCAGGTGTTTATCCAGAAGTTCCCGGAACTTGTACAAAACCTGCACTCTTTTCATTGCAGGGGTATTAGCCCATGACGGAAAAGCATCCGCCGCGGATTTTATTGCTGATTTCACTTCGCCTTCAGTACAACACGGCGTCCTGGCAATCACTGAACCCGTACTGGGGTTGTAAATGTCCATGTATTTGAGGGCTTTCGATTCATGCCATTTACCGCCGGCAAAAAACTTCAACTTCTTTACTTCACTCATATCAACCTCCTATTATGTTAAATTCATGCATCATTCCATAAGTTTCGTGTTGCATCAACAGCTTTTTTTATACCGTCAAAACCGCTAAAAGATGCTTCCTCTATTGATAATGCGCCTGAGAAATTATTGTTCTTCAGGAAACAAAAGATATCTGACAACGGCACAATGCCTTTTCCTATAAGTACAGGTTTCAGCGTTTCAGCCATTACGATATCTGCAACGTGAATGCGCCTGACTTTTGGGAAAATTTCAGAGAGCATACGGACAGGGTTTTGTTTGTAGAAACAGGCATTCGCCGTATCAAATAAAAGATCAATATTGGTGTCTCTGATTCGCTCGACAAGTTCAAAATAAATTTCTGGCTCTCCTGCAAAATCATAATACTGCCAAACGCCCGGCCTGGAATGGTTTTCAAACAACAAACCGACATCGTGAACTTGTGCAAATTCCGCCGCGCGTCTCAGGTATTTTTCCGCCCAGTTCAAACCCTGCTTTATTGTGATTTGCGGATGGGACTGTCCGGCTGTAACCCGTAAATATTTTGCACCGATAGCGGCACAATCGCAGAGGTCTTCCATGAAACGTGAAAATTCACTTTCCCGCACTGCCTCGTCAGGATGAGTGAAGTCCGTATATGCGGCAACAGAATCGACAGAAAATGCGGGTTTTGTCTTGTCATCCCTAGTTATAAGAACGCTCAAATCAATGGCGTCAAGACCAAGCTGTTTTGCCATCGCAGTCCATCTGGCAACAGTCATATTCCCGGATTTAAACTTAGGATAAAGTGAGACAGGAAGACAACTTAAATCAGGCATTAAAATTTTGCCGGCCATTCTGCTTGACCTCCTGTCTCTGGTTTTATTCTGAAAATTCCGCCTGATGCTGTTGTTATGAAAAGTTCATCCAGTTTTTTTCCGCCAAAGATTACACTGGTTGGATTTTTCATTGGAATTTCCACTTCATGAATTACTCTTCCATCTGGCGATATTCGCTTGACGCCGTCATTCCAGAACGCAACCCAGAGGCATCCTTCAAGATCAATTGTCAAACCGTCCGGCCATTCCTGTGAATTCTGAAAATTTATAAAATTTTTTCTGTCGGAAATGGCACCGGTCCTCCTATTATAATCATAAGAGTTTATAAGACAATCTTTGGTCACCGCGTGGTAGAATTTATTTTCACTGAGATTGAAGGCCATGCCATTAGAACAGTTAACTTTTTTTATCAATGTTACAGGCTTTTTATCTTTTTCAAAAAGAAAAAGCCCACTATTCATAGTGCCTACGTAAATACGTCCCGCAGGATCGGTAGTTATATCATTGAATCGCTCTTTTGGAGAAAAATCCATGGAATATAATTTTTCCGTTTCCCCGTTTTTGTAAAGTTTAAATACATGACTTTCCGCGCATAATATTAAAGTGCCATCATTGTTAAAAGCGAAGCCGCCTATCTTGAATTGACTATTATAGAATTTCTCGGCGTTACGGGTCTGAGGGTCCAACCGCCAGAGGCAATGCTGTTTAATGTCTGTAAAATACAGTCTATTCTCATGAATATTCCATAAAGGACACTCTGCCAATTTGCATTTGATGCTGCTAATCAGTTCAACCATATTATTCAACCGAAATGTTTTTCTCATTGAAAGTTTTCAGCGTAAAATCGTCTATTCTCTCATTACTCCATAAATTATCGCAGTACGAGGCAAAACCCCTAAGGACTATTGATTCAAACTTCAGATTTTTCACATCATTTATTTTTATTGCATTAAGCCATATATCTTTTTGATCTTCTAAAATGATTTGAATGTTTTTAAATTCGCTGTTCTCGACATGCTCAATCCACAACCCGTATGGTACTTTCATACTGTTAGATGCCGATGTATAACCTTTTTGTGCCCATTCTGAAATCATATCGTTTCTTTCATGGATATTGTCAATCCCGGGCTGCATCACAATTTTCATATCTCTGATGTATATTTCCGAAGTACTGTTTCCCGGTACGCCGCCTAAATAACAACAGCTCATGGCAGATGCCATTATGTTATTGAAAAATATATTTTTCACCGGTTTTGTGCTCCCATAACCGGGAGTAATGAAAAAGGGGATATTGGCATGAATAATAAAGTTACTGAAAATAATATTTTCCACAAGAACGCCAGAGAGCTTATTTGTCCAAAGTCCAATTATATCAATTCCAATTTTAGCTTTTTTTATTATGATGTTGCTGAATACGGCATTCCTTACTTCTCCACTGCCGACGCCAACCCTTATTCCGCAACAGTCCGTTTTTAAAATACAGTTCGTAACAGATATGTTTTCACAATTCTGCCTGTTGCCAATAGGCTGGTTATTAGCTCTTAAAGTTATACAGTCATCCTGAGACTCAATCAGGCAATCGCTCACAACAACATCCATACTTGAATCAATATCAAGACCGTCATTGGTACAAGTGTCAGGGTTGCTTTTTATTCTTATACCATGAATTTGAACTTTGCGGCAACCATAGATAAACAGATGCCAATAGGGAGAATTTCTAAATAAAACATCTGATACTTTCACATTTTCGCAATCACAGAAAATAACCATTTGACTTGTTCTGACATCACCTTTGATTGCCAGTTTGGCACTTTCAGGTTTAGCTTCGAAAAATGCAAGCGCATTGCCATCAATACACCCAGTTCCGGAAATAGATACGTTATTGGCTTTCTGAGCTATAATTAAATGAGTCCCGCTGGTACGATCATTAAGAGATTTTTGACTGTAGAGAGAAGATTTGTAATCATTCAGGTCACTGCTTCCTGTTACAATGGCCCCGCCAGTCAGATGGAAATCCACATTATCCTTAAGGAAAAATGTTCCAGTCAAATAGTTTCCCGGCGGTAAAAGAACAATTCCTCCACCCGCTTTAGCACATTCGTCAATGGCAACTTGAAATGCTTTTGTATTATTTGTTTTTCCATCACCCACAGCGCCAAAATCACAGACATTGTAATAAACAGGCATATATAATTCCCTTTCTATTTTATCATTCTGTCTCTAACGATTCCTAATAATTCATGGTAAGCATTAATAAACTGCTTTAACGTATGTATTGTAGCGCCAAATGATATAAATTCATCAGGAAGCATACCGTCCGGCTCATACGCTCTGCGGAAATCATTAAAATTATCTTCAAGCATTCTTACTGTTTCAGTTTTTACAGGTTCGTCTATACTATTTCTGATTTCTATGTTCGAAGCGTTAAAACGTTTCCACCAGGAATAGGGAATTGAGACCGTGACGTTACCGCCGATAAATTCAGACCACTGCATGTGATTGCGATATGCCGCAACTAATAAAACACTCCTATAATTACGCTCCTTAAAAATTTTATATGCCCTCTTGAAAACTGCTATTCCGGCCCACTCCAGATAACCGGGATCAACACTTATTTTTTCAGCCTCCATCACACGCTTGAGATGGTCATCAAGGCGACCGACCATAATTGCGATATTAGGTTGCATCGCTGAAGTGTCAATGCCATCCTTTTCCGCCCTTGCCAAGCCTCTTTCAATAGCTTCAGCAGCAGTAACAGCCTGAGAAACGCTGAAACATACTGTCGGCGTAACAACGATGCCGCGCGCAGTCGTTTCTTCAATGGCACGTAACCCTGCCGTAACGACGGGCATTTTGATTGCCGCATTCGGCGCGACTTTGTTCAGTTCCTCCGCCTGTGCAACCATAGCTTCCGCATTACGGAAATATTTCGGATTTACCTGCAGGGACAAACGTCCGCGAAGACCGCCACTTTTTTTGAATTCCGGCAACAGCAACTCCGCCGCTTTTTTCCCGAGTTCTGCAATCAGCGCCCATGCAACGTCATCCTCAGAGGCCGAGGGAAATTTCATGACAATACGGTCGATTACAGGATTCCATATTTCAGGAACGCTTTTAACCACTGCCGAAACAATCACCGGGTTGGACGTTGCACCGACCGCACCGTGTTCAATAGCCTCCTGCAACTGTTTTAAATCACAGGAGTCATTCCAAAAACCGGTTGCAGTTTCGGCGGTCAACTGCATCAGACTTTTATTCATAATTCGGCCCTCAGTAAATCTCTTTAAGAACGGTTCGACTTACTTCAAGAACTCTGTCAATGTCGGCTTCGGTGTGCTGTATAGAGTATCCGCTGTGCCCCGGGGAACCCTTGCCGTAATCGTGATAGTATACTCCGCGTTCATTGCATTTGCGGAAGAATTCAAGAGCATGTTTGTGGTCATGATTTTTCAAATCAGAATAGTGACGAGGCGGTTCATTCAAGCCAATCACAATATTGAAACGGGCGCCATGGTGCGGAAACATAACGGGTACACCAAGCTCGCTGACAATCTTATCCAGACCGTCGTGCAGACGCTTTTCAAGTGCCTGCAGGTGTTTGTAAAAATAAGGTTTGACCACTTCATCAACAAAGGCAATCGCCGGTAAAATCTGAGTAAGGTGCGCATTGAAAGTCCCGCTGTGCTGGACAGTTCCAAGCGGTTTATACATATTCATTATTTCAGCGCGTCCTCCGAACGCGGAAAGCGGAATGCCGCCGCCAAGAGATTTACCTATGGTGCAGACGTCAGGCATGATGTTGAAATCCTCTTGAGCGCCACCGGGCGATTTCTTAAATGAAGCTTGGATTTCGTCAAAAAATAGAATAATTCCATTTTCTTTAGTAATTTTACGAATAGCTTCAAGATAACCTTTATCAGGCTTTATCCCTCCTGAATTATAATTTACCGGTTCCAGCATCAATACGGCTATTTCATTTTTATTTGCTTCGATTACTTCATTCAACACATCAAGATCATTGAATGGAGCGGTAACAATCAGGTCGCGGAAGATTTCAGGAATACCTGCTGATTCAATATATGGTTTTTTACGGTTTTCAGCCAGCTTGTCCATCGGCGGCTGACCTCCGATGTAAATCATTTCGTGATATCCGTGGAAATGCCCTTCCAGCCGCAGGATTTTATCGCGTCCGGTAAACCCGCGGCAGGCGCGGAGCAGATGCATGGTAGCTTCAGATCCTGAAGTGCAGAAGCGCACCTTGTCCATGCAGGGTATGATTTTGCAGAGCTTCTCCGCCAATTCGATCTGGTATTCAGTTTCAGCCGAACAGATATAACCCAGTTCGGCGGCTTTTGCCATCGCCTCTACAATTGCCGGATGCTTGTGTCCCAGCAAAGCCGCGCCATGTGCGCAGTTCATATCGACATATTCGAACCCTTCGTAGTTATACACCTTGGAATTCAACCCATGTGAAATATAAAACGGCCTTCCCGATTCGCTGTTTAAACGGGTCGATGAACATACTCCTCCCGGCATTACTTTCTTAGCGCGGACGAACAACTCCTGTGCTTTTGACATTTACCTTCTCCTGAAATTTATTTTGAAAATCTTTCTTCTCTGCTTTTTGACGGTATGGACAACAAACAAGTCTGCCCGCCATCGACGAAAAATGTCTGACCGGTAATGAATCCCGCACGATCCGATGCCAGAAATGCACACATTTCGCCAATATCATCCGCCAAACCTAAGCGTCCTATCGGCAGATGATAAAGAGCTTTTTTTATGTATTCCTCTGTCTTTGCTCCTTCACTTTCGACCGGCACCCACCCTGCGGCTACGGCATTGACCCTGATATGATCAGGGGCAAGTTCTATCGCCGCCGTTTCGGTGAACTTATTGATTGCCGCCTTGGTCGCGGCATAGGTACTGAAACCTTCGCTCGAGGCACGGCTGGACAATGAAGAAATATTGACTATACTGCCGCCGTTGTGCACCTTCATGTAACGGGCCGCTCTCTGGGCGCAAAAAAATGTTCCCCTGCAGTTAATATTAAATAATTCATCGTATTCCGCTTCGGAAATATCCAGAAAGTTATATTTGCTGGTAATGCCGGCGTTATTAACCATAATGTCCAGGCCGCCGAGAAAAGCAATTGCGCTTTTTAACATTGCGTCAATATCCTCTGTCTTTACGATATCCGTTTTGAGAGCTAAAACTTTTCCACCGTAAGATTGGAGTTCCTTTAATGCCGTGTCCGCGCCGGATTTATTGCTGCGGTAAGTAAACACCACATCCGCACCTTCACGTGCAAAGACCCGGGCAATCCCTTTGCCGATGCCGCTTGACGCTCCAGTGACAATTGCTTTTTCCCCTTCCAGTAACTTGCTCATATTATATTCTCCAGTCTTTAATATCATCAAACGGGTAAATAGGATGAGTCATGTTTTTCCATTTAAATGCGGTTAAATCCGACTGCGTTGCTCCCGGCGAATCGGCGCGAAGCAAGCGGCTCTGATACTTTTTGAAATATTGAAAATTACTGCCAGTCTTAAGTACCACCATCTGAGCTTTGCTTACATCAATTCCCAGTTTCTCATATAAAGAAGGATGATTGATTGCATAATCCCGTTTCTCCATTATAACTATTTTTAAATTACCTTGTTCAAATAAAACTGTTCTGCCGACATAAGCAGTGCGTCCCGCAAAAGCAAGGCATCCTGCCTGAGTCGTTGCTTTGACTATCCCCTTTATATTCAACTCAGGCGAAAATCCGGCGCTCATTTTGCCTCCAATTTGCAAAGTCGTTTCTTTCCCTATGCCTGCTTTGAGTGCTTGATTTAATGCTTTCTGATCAACAACAGGGATTAGTACCTGGCCATGCAAGTTGCACTTTATCATTTCGGCAATAAGCGACATATTGTCGCCCGGTGCGCCGCCAAATATTGCGTCTCCGGTATCTGAAATTACAACCACGCCATTAGGTTCTTCGTTGGCAATCTTAATTGTTTCAGCAATGGATAATCTTTCCGAACGCCAGAATTTCGCTCTCAAATCCCATGCTTTCCGGGCCAGTTTCTCGGCAGATGTTTTAGCTTTTTCTTTGGAGTCTGCATAAACCAGACAACTCCAGCCGTTATCCGGCACATCCAGCCACGGCTGTGTCGGAAATGTCGAAGCAACTATAATTTCAGGGTCTTTTTCCATTTCACGCGCAAGATCAAACCATTCCTTCATAGGTCCCCCGGATGTAAGAAAATTGTCCTGAGGGGCCAGCATCGGCACTTTGATTAATGCCACATGCGGCGTCCGCTTATTTTCCCAGATATCCAGCATGACTTCAGCTGTTTTTATTCCCGATTCAGACAATAGATGAGGTTGTGTCTCATATCCCACCATAACGTTGGCAGCATCGGCCATTTTTTTTGTGACATTCGCATGATGATCAAGCGTTACTCCTATGAAACAGTTTTTACCAACCAGTTTGCGAACTTCTGAAATAATATTTCCCTCGGTATCAAATTCGTCTTCAGCTTCCATTGCGCCGTGCAATGCTAAAAATACTGCATCAATGTTTTTAGTATTTTTTATTCCTGTCAGCAGTATTTTTTTCAATTCGGTAAATGTTTCAGTTGTCAGTTTTCCTCCTGACATAGACTTTGTTGAAATCACACCTTCCAGCGAATAGTTCTTTGCTCTCATCATTGAACAGAAACCGCCAATCACACCATCTGTAGAGGGGATATCTACAACTTCATGGCCTTGCCTGAAATAAGTGTCTTTAAAATCCTGCAAAGTGGTTTTCACGGTATTGAAACTGCAAGTTTCCTGACTGATTCCGGCAACTATTATTTTAGGGGCCATATGAGATATTCCTTTAATTACAAAGTTTCATTTAAGGATACTTAATTATAGCATCTTCATTTATCCTTGTCAATAGATTTAACTCGAAATATGTAAAATAATTTTAAAAGAGCTATTGACTTGTTTCCTTTTATGATATATGATTATATCAAAACAGGAAACTTTTAAAACAAGACATTTATATGGACAGCGCAAATAATATTATTAAAAAAATCCGTAAACAAAAGGGCATGACTCTTGATTACCTGGCCCAAGTCACAGGTTTAACCAAAGGATATCTTTCAAAAGTGGAAAGGGCCAGTTCCCTGCCGCCGTTCTCGACACTTGAGTTGATTGCAAAAGCTTTTGACATAGATGTGACATCCCTGATAGAAAAAAATTCTAATGTGAATATCCATCCGGATATTGATGTCATGAAAAAAGAAGAAAGAATGGAAAGTAACGTATTCCAATCATGTGACAGTTGCTCTTTCACATCACTGCTTCATTCGTACAAAGGCCGGTACATGACTCCCATACTGGTGACATTTGAACCAGGCGGAGAAAGAGAGTTTTCTCATGACGGAGAAGAATTTGTTTATATACTCAGCGGCCAAGTGACTTTGTTATATGAAAATGAAACCTTTGAATTAAAAATGGGAGATTGTTTTTATCTCGACTCCAGAAAAGAACACTGCTTCAAGAACAATGAAAAAACTCAAAGCGTTCTTCTCTCAGTATCCTTTAACTATCGCAGATTCTGACTTTTTTGCAGAATAAAAAGTCCTTGGAGAATGTTGGGAAATTTAATTTGGGAAATGAAATCATCAATATTTATAAACAGGAGAATTTTAGTGGGCAACTATTCATCTGAATGTAAACGAATGGCTTACAAGAAAAGGCAGGAGAAGAACTGCGCAGGGGGAAATCGTGCGTATAACTTTGCCGGTGAAACAAGCCCGTCGTTGCGCAAGTCGTTGCGCTGCAGGGCATTCACTATGATTGAGCTCCTCGTCGTTATATCGATAATAGTGATACTTGCGGCGATGCTCCTGCCTGCTTTCCAAGCTGCGAAAAGGACTGCAAAACAAATTCAATGCATAAACAATCTGAAACATACTGGACTGGCATGGATGGAATACATTCAGGACTCAAATGGTATAGTTCTCCCGACCAATATCGGTGGCCTCTGGCGAGATAAATTTGCTCCATATCTTTTAAATGGAGCTTCGGGTTGGCCTTCTGCTACGCCAACTCTTTCTAAAGATCTCCTAGGTAAGCCTTATTCAGTTCTAATCTGCCCATCCAATCCTTACACGCATTGCGAACCAGCTCTTTATTCTTATTGTACCAATTATGGCTATTCGATAGCTCCGGGTTTTTTACAGAGTCCTACAATGTATGGAATTTACCCTCTTCATGTAGGAAAAATAAATAATCCTAGCACAAAAGTTATTATGGCTGATGGCAAAACTCGTCCGAGTACCGGCGTTTACTATTATATGGGGACTGGGTTTCCGCCTTCTTTTGTTTGGCATAATACAGGCGGAAATTTTCTGTATACTGATGGACATGTGAAATGGTTAAAATATAACCCTAATGCTTATGATCCCATGTTTAACCTTACACTATGACTGAAAAAACATAGCGTATGAGGTATGAACTTTTCCAAAGACAGACCACTGGATATAAATACGTTTAGGGACAAGATAGTCGAGTTAGCTGTCAAACGAACAATTGAACCGTTGCTTGAGAGTTTGTTTGAAAATTGCAAATATGAATATCGCCAAGAAAGTCACCCATACCATTGTGTAAATGCATTGGGACACACGATTCAGAGAGGGGCTGAGTTAGAATAATACAAGGCAATAATGTTCTGACATACTGTAAGACGAAAGAGCAAGTACATGCCAAGAGGATGCAACCTGCTCAAATATAAAAGTTTTCACAAAAAAGGAGACAAAGATACAATGAGAAGGGAAAATTCCAGATCAAAAAAAGTAGTTATGAAAAAGGGCAGAATTTTTTTTGAGAAACTCAGGTTTTTAAAACTAAATTTAAAAAATAAAATTTTGTTTACAGGAATAGTTTTTTTTGTCATCGTGATGTTCGTGCCTGCGGCGGAAATCAAAGTTGATCCGTCAAAGTGTGTGATCGTCCTGCCGGAAAAGGCAGATGATACAAAAAAATCCGCAGCAGAAGAGTTGCGTAAACATCTGGAACTGGTGACGGGTGCAGACATTCCTCTGCTGAGCGGAACGGCTCCTGTGGATGGGAAGTATTCTTTTTGCATTGGAATCATGGAGCAGGGAAACTCAAAAGAACTTGAGGCTGAAGAAGCCCGCTGGGTTGTTACTTCGACGGCGGTGTATTTGTATGGAGATGACTCCAGATCAAGAAAAGGAAATAGTTTTGCTGTTTATGGTTTTCTAGAGGACGAATTGGGAGTACACTGGATTGAACCCGGTGACGATGGAACTGTTTACAAAATACAGTCGCCATTAGTTTTAAAAGAGGGTAACTTCGGATGGGTTCCAAAGCTTGGGATGCGGATTATTCGTGGCGGCTCCAGACTGGACAGTCCGGTAAAAGCTAAAAATCTCGAGTTAAAAGTCCTTGAAAAATCCATGAAAGAGCACAACAAGGATGTATACGATACCAGAGAATGGCTAAATAGAATGCGAATGGGTAATAACATGAACATCGCATATGGGCACGCATTTACAGATTGGTGGAAAAAATACGGCAAGTCTCACCCCGAGTATTTTGCATTGAATAAATATGGCAAAAGAGAACCTGAGATTGAAAGTTCCAAGGAGTCCTCACCTGAAAATCCTCTTTGGAAAAATTTAAAAGGCTTTACAATAATAAAACTCTGCCCGAGTAATCCAAGTGTCAAAGATCAGATCATTCAAAATTGGCTTGAGTTGAAAAAACATTCGCATTACATCAATGTGTGTGAAAATGACAAAAAGGGGTATTGTCGTTGTACGGAATGCAGAAAATTGGATGGACACAATGATAATTTGGATATTTATCAGGTGCATTTGAGCGATCGATATATCTACCTTGCAAACGGGGTGGCACGGGAGGCAAAAAAGCATGACCCAGAAGCCTACGTTACAACCTATGCATACAATGAAACTGAATACCCACCAAGAAGAGAACATCTGGAACCAAATGTTATTATCGGAATAGTTCCTACTACTATAGATTTGGAAAAGTTAGAAGAATTGTATGGGGGCTGGGAAAAGATGGGAGCAAAAAAGATATTTTTGCGTCCCAATACCCTTCACTATGTCTGTAACATTGGTGTACCGCTCGGTATTGAAAAGCGAATGTTCGATGCCTTTCAATTAGCGGTCAAACATGGCTGTGTAGGGGTCGACTATGACTCTCTCAAGCATTCTTGGACTTTGTCGGGAATCAGCGACTATATATTGGCAAAGGCGATATCCGACCCCTCTAAGCCGTTTGAGAAATGGGAGGATGAATATTATTCAGCCTTCGGAGCATCTTCCAGTGACGTGAAAAAATATTATCAGTATTGGAGAAATGAAGTCTGGGAAAACCGATTGGCACCGGATGTCAATGATATTGATGAAAAAGGAAAATTTCACAATTTTGTTCGTGGCTTGATGTGGAACTTATCAAAATATTACAAAGAAACAGATTTTGATAAGACCGATGCTATCCTGAAAAAAGCCGCAGAAAACAAGTTGACAGAAATCGAAAAGAAACGCCTTGATCGGCTGATACTCTCCAATGAGCATTCTCGCTTGGTTTTCAAGGCCATAACAACCCAAGGAACTGAAAGATTCAAATACTCCAAGGAACTGTTTTCTTTCAGATTAAAACATCAAGATAATCTGAAATTATCGTGGCTCAGTTTGATTGAGAATGAAGAACAGGCTGGAGATATTACCGGAATCTATATGGTAGCGCAGTTGGGGAAATTCTCACAGCCATGGATTCAAACCCCACTGTTCTGGTATTTCAAGATGGATCAGCAAAATGTCGGATTAAATGAAGAGTGGCAGAAAGAATGCAGGGACAAAATACAAAAAGAATGGGAACTTCTTCCTACAAATAGTTCCTGGTCATCATCACCCAGCTACTATAAATATCCTTCGGTTGTTCTCCGAGAAAAGTTAAAAAAATATAAAGGTATAGGATGGTACAGTCAACAGCTTGAAATACCCGTGAACTGGAAAGATAAATATGTTTATCTTTGCTTTGGCGCAGTTGATAAATCGTGCTGGGTTTACGTCAATGGAAAGGAAGTGGGTAAGCATATTTTTACGCATCCTGATGATTGGAGATCATCGTTTACCATACGTATTGATGAAAACTTTTCAAAGGATAAAAAGCAGATGATAATGATTCGAGTTGAGTCAGGGGGTGTTGGTGGTATTTGGAAAAGAGTCTGGCTTGTCAGCGCTGAAAAAGAAAATCTTTAAATTAGAGCCGTAATGTCCAGAAACTAAATTTTGCAATTTGACGGATTGATTTGAACTCAAGTCATCCGTCAAACTTTCAGCTGTTCGTCATTTTATGATTTTGGGAAAAAGTGGACTTAGGTTTGTTTTTGAAAGATGCGTGTACATCCGCTTTCAAGAAACTTCTCTCCATTTTATTATGGTTCGCCTCAAAACCAATACCTTGCCATAAGATTTTTCCGTTTTATATTTATGCTTTTTATCCATGACAACTAAGATAGTGTAATGAAAAAACTTTTCAGGAAAGCCGTGCTATATATGCTCCTGCAGATCAGTTCGACAGATATAAATGAACAGCTACTCCGTGAGAACGAATACCTTCAAACTGAGCTTCAAATTTTCAAGGTTCAGCTCCGAAAAATCAAAAAGTGCCCAAGTTTTACATACGAATCATTTTCATCGGAGAGAATTCGCTACGGAAGCAGTTTTTTCTTACACCGAATTTTACCTTCATGAACGGAACCATCAAGGCTTGGAGAATACAATTCCTTTCCCTGATGTTTCAGTTGGCTCTTTTGAAGGCAAAATCAAACGCAAAGAACGTCTCGGTGGCTTGCTGAAATATTATTACCGAGAAGCTGCATAACCGTCAGGAAAGTCTTTATTTTTTCATCCCCGGATCATTTTCGGTTGAACTCTTATTGTCAGTGAACACATATCAAGGCGGATTTTAAAGCCCTGTTATAATTCCTAAAGCGAAAATATCAGAATTTTGGCTCAAGACCAACTCTCAAAGCAAATTTTTTTAGCTCGAATTCTCTGTCAATTGCCCGTCAAAACCATAAATCCTATATTGGGATAGGTCGAGTTCTATATTTTTTTATGCTGTCGGTATTGAGTCGGACTTATTCCTATATACTTCTTGAATATACGAGAAAAATAAAATTCATCTTTGAAGCCAATTTCTGCCGCTATTTCTTTAATTGGCTTTTCCGTAAAAAAAAGCATTTTCTGGGTCTTTTCAAGCTTTTGGGAAATCATAAATTCAAGGGGGGACATGCCGAACACTTTTGCAAATGAGTTTGCAAAATATGTAGGATGAAGGTGGACTAGATACGCCAGTTTTTTTATTGTTGTTTTTTCAGAAATATTTTCCTCCAAGTAACTTAAAACCGGCCCAAATCTGCTTATCTGTCTCATTATTTTTTCAGCATTCTTTGCAGGTTTTTTTCGGAGGATTGCCAGAAAATATCTTAGAATAGCTTCCGCTTCAAAAAATAGGAATTGCGATGATTTCATGTAGATATTGTACAAACGTTCAAATAAGTAGAAAATGACTTGCGAGTTTTCCGGTTCTACGAAATCATTAAAATCCATTAGAGAAAACAAACTGATATTATTTTCGAATTTAGCGTAAAAATGTGCCCAGTACTGTACCAAAGGTGGCTTGCAAACAAAGTAATCAGCCGCCTTTAGGGGAGGCACAATATACAACCTGTTCGGCTCTAATATAATTTCTTTATCATAAAAGCGAATGACTCCTTTGCCCTTTTTTATAAAATATATTTTTATGAAGTTTTGACAATAATTTTTATAGTCCCATTCTTTTCCAAGGTAATTATGTCCGATACAAACAATATCAAAATTTAACGAGTAATTAAGGTTATTCATCCAGTCTGTGTTCCCTTCCTCTTTTTTTTAATCAGAGGAGGGTTTAATTCCCCGATGCTTGCATCGTAAAAAAATGGCAAGTATATTTTGCTATGATGCAAAACGAAGATGAGCATATATACA
>Ga0076257_122_pt2 | contig 16297 bp, 10 predicted proteins | sample RifGroF2_FD_67746 | JGI IMG/M metagenome (GOLD analysis project Ga0076257, IMG submission 67746) | Parcubacteria (Uhrbacteria) bacterium GW2011_GWF2_39_13 | reverse complement strand
CCTCCCTGTCTTTGTCAAACTTATTGCACCCCACCCTTTTTGTCAGACTAAATGCATTTGAATGGTTGGAGGGGGGTGCGTTTACTTTTTCAATTTTCATTTTTAAAAAAAAGTTTATATCAAGGATTTCATCTATTGACAAATAAGAGTTTTTAATATATAATTACAGTTAGTAGAATGTAAGTAGAGAGTATGTATAATGTAGCAGATATGTAAATTTGTTTGGAGAACTTTAAAATGGCTGTTTCTCTGAAAGTTCAATTCAATGGGGACTCTATCAAAAGAGAGATTTGCTCTCAGATAAGGAAGAGAATACTTAAAAAAGGCGATAAGATTTTTCCTGAAGAGCAATTAGCAAAACAATATAGACTTGGCATCAGAACAGTACGCAAAGCGCTTTTTGAACTTGAAGAGGAAGGAATCATTTATAGACGCAAAAGAGTCGGAACATTTGTAAATAGCACTTTGATTGAAAAGATGAATATAGCAATACTGATATTCGATATTATGGATTCTACTAGTGCTTATTACAGGGAAATATTCAAAGGAATTAATTCTGCGCTTGCCCCCCAGTACCACAATGTCCAGATACATCCTATTCAAAGTCACCAGATAAAGGGAGAAAGACATTCTCTTTTGAGAAATCTTATTTATTCAGGAGAGATCAATGGTCTTCTGATACTTAGTTGGCTTGATGAAAATGAAATAATCGAATTGGCGCAGAAATCTGTACCTTTCGTTATATCAGGCTTTGAATATAAAAATATTAAAGTCCCAAATATCATAGCTGATATTGAGGGTTCCCTTGACAAGATTATGAACTATTTGACAAATCAAGGACATCAGGATATTGCGCTAATGGCCGGACATTTAGACATTCCCAACAATAATGTTTTGATGGCAGAAGAAAAAATCAGGAATATTCATGCAAGTTGCATGGAAAGAAAAAATTTTAAATCATGCTTCTTAAAATGTGGTTTATATACTCCGGCAGCCGGAGAAAAGCTGATGGACGAACTTTTGGAAGAAAAAAGAACTCCTAGCGCAGTTATAGTCCATGGAAATGAACTTACTTGCGGAGCATTAAGAAGTCTAAAAAAGCATGGTCTGCATCCAGGGAAGGATATGCTCCTTATTGGATACGCGGAAGATCCTTCGGGGTTTCCACGCCCGGTAATACGTAATCCCGCTTATGAAATGGGTAAAAAGAGCGTAGAAATGCTTATACGTCAGATTAATGAAAATAAAATTGAGGTAAAAAAAGAGCTTATTGAACCGGAATTTATCTTTATATGAAAGGCAAGAGAATGCATAGGATCAATTCAGCTATAATAGGATTTGGGGATTTTACTAATAACATAATAATTCCTTTCATGAACAAGACGGGGGGCTACAGGATAAAAGCCGGGCTTGTTCATAGTCCGGAACGTATTGATTACGTGACTCAAAAGTTTTCATTGGAATATGCAACAACAGATTACCAGAAGATTCTAAATGATAATGATATTCATGCAGTATTTATAGCAACCAGGCACCATCAACATAAAGAGCAAATAATAGCGGCAATTAAAGCTGGCAAAGCTGTATTCACAGAGAAACCGATGTCCATGACAAGAAGTGATGCAGAGCAGATTTCTCAGGTAGTAAATAATGAGAAGGGGAAGTTGATGATAGGTTTCAACCGGCGTTTTTCCCCGCTCATTGTTAAACTAAAACAGGCATTGCATAAAATAGAGTCGCCATATATTATAAATTACAGATGGATAAACAAGGCATGGACAGATACATGGCCGTTTGATCCTGTATATGGAGGCGGGAAGCTCATAAGTTCCGGCTGTCATATGATTGACCTTGTATTATATATCATGGGAAAAATGCCACAGTCGATAAATGCCTCAATTGGTAAATTACATCATAAAAATATAAAAACTCACGATACAGTGTCAATAATGATGAATTTTAATGATGGGAGTATTGTAAATATACTCTCTGGAGAAATGGGCGCTCAAGGTTATCCCCAGGAAAAGCTGGAGGTATTCACAAATTTCGGCGTAATAGTACTTGATGATTTTAAAACTTTAAAATTCTATGATATTGCAGAAGAAAATATGAGTTTCCGAGGGCAGGAAAAAGGATTCATTGAAGAATTTCTCGCTTTTCACGGTTATCTGCAGGATGGCTGTGTATCTCCTTGTGGTGTTGAAGATGGACTAAATGTTGCTATTTGCATAAACGCTTGCCTGGACACTTCGCAAATGAACAGAAAATTTTTTATTTAGGAGATTAGCATATGGCAAATTATGTGAATATAGCATCAGTTCTTTTTGATTTACCTGAGACTAAAAGTATCAGGAATATGAAGAAAGCTGTTCTGCAAAATACAAAGGATACATTAGAAAAATTGGAAGGTTACGGCTTGGATCTTGTTGTTTTATCAGAAAGCGTGGAATCAAAAGGGCAGAGACTGGAAGACGCTGAGACAATTAAAGATCCGGGGCCTTTTATCAGAACATATATGAATTTTGCCGAAAAGGAAAAATGTTATGTTGCTGGCTCAGTCAAACTTGTTGAAGACGGGAAAATATACAATTCAATAATATTCATAAATTCTGAAGGATTTCCAATTGGCGCCTATCATAAGGTAAATCTCACGATATGGGAAATTGAAGGTGGACTGACGCCCGGGAAGAACGCAGTGGTACTTGACACATCAATAGGATGTCTCGGTGGAGGAATATGTTTTGATCTTAATTTTGAAGAATTACGCAAGCAATATTGCAGATTAAAACCAGATATCATGGTCTTTGCCAGTAACTATCATGGAGGATTTGTCCAGGCACTATGGGCATATGAGTGCAGAGCGTTTTTTGTTTCAGCGCTTCCATTTCTAGGAGGAGGGATTATAGATCCTTTTGGTAGAGAATTGGCTGTAACTGATTGTTATACTCCAGTTGCCATGGCCCGCGTAAACCTTGACAGAGTAATGGTGCATCTTGATTATAATAGATATAAATTTTCTGATATACGTAAAAAATACAGAGAAGAAGTTATCGTTGACATTCCCCCCAATATCGGGTCTGCATTAATTTACAGTATGACAAATAAACGTACAGCCATGGAGGTTGCTGAAGAATTTGATCTTGAACTCATTGATGATTATTTTGCACGTTCCATTAAATTAAATGCAAATAGCAGGAGATAATTCTTGAAGAAATATACACAACATTTTGTAAGAAGATTTACAGCGCTAATGTTTTTTACGCTTATCGAACTTCTTATAACTATTTCTATAATAGTTATACTTGCAGCTCTTCTGCTTCCCGGACTCAGCAGGGCAAAAGAGAGGGGCAGACAAATCGTTTGTGCCTCAAATCTGAGGCAAGTTGGAAATAATTGCAATATGTACATAGGCGACTTTAACGGATGGATGCCTGGTGGCTGTAACACAGGGGGGACTCCATCTCCTACATGGTATCATTCCCTTTCAGATTACATGCCTACAACAATGAGCGCTTATCCAAGTACGACACATGGAAATAAATTACTTAATTGTCCAACCAATAAATATTCCAGTTTTACAGATTACGGTCCTCCAGTGGCAACTTGGAGCACTTATAGAATGTGCGCCGGCGGTGTGATTGGTACCACCCCTCCTCCAGCTTTTTGCAGAATATTGGAAATCAGGAGCCCTTCAACCATTCCTTACTGGCTTGAAATAGATAATAGCGGTCACAGTTACAGGGTATCTCCTTCAGCCTCAGTACCATCGGTTAACTTTAGATGGAACCTGTATACTGATGTTCATAAGTCTCAAAGCAATGTTTTGTTTGCAGATGGACATGTAAAAGGGATAAACAGTACTTTTTGGGAACAAACAGGCCCATATGGAAGCCCTTGGCCTTACTTTTTTTCAATAGAATATGAAAAACCGGCATGGTAAACTATAAAAATTGACAAGGAGATGATATGACAGATAAAAAAGAGTCATGTAAATCAATTGTTTTTTCACTCTCATTTATATTTTTAAATATATTTGTAACAGCTAATGAAATATCAGAAAAAAGCATGCAAATGAAAGAAAAATTAATATATCCATTACGAAATTACTCTTCAGATATTACCCTTGAGAAAGATTTCAAATCCCCGGTAATTATTTCTCCGGAAATATTCATTAAAAAAGCAAAAGTACTCGAAGACGTCCTGAAAAAGAAAGGCATTCTGGATATTGAAACAATAAACGACAAGGATGTCGTAAAAGGGCGATGCATGGGACTGAAAGAGAATTTCAGCAAGCGTCCTTTGATTATTCTAGGAAATCTCCAGCAAAACGAGGCCATTTTTCCCTTATATGCCGGTTTTTATACAAACGCTGACGCATTTACGCCAGGAAAAGATGGTGTTCTCATTCAATTTATACCTAATTGGAATTGTCCGGAAAATCATGTGCTCATTGCGGCCGGCAGTGATAATGACGGAACAGAAAAAGCTATTGATGTTTTAATTGATAAACTTACTTCTATTGAAAAGAATACGGCATTATCGTCCCTTCAGCTTTTTGACTACAAAAATGAGGCATTGAGGGAAAGAACAAAAAAATCATCGGTTTTCTCTAAATCTAAGGAAGATAAATTCACATGGGAAAAATTTTATACCCTTTCAGAATTATATTTAGAGAACGGGGATAAAAAATTTCTTGATCTAATTACGAAAATCGCTGAAAGAATGCCATCAAATACTTGGAACGACGGTATACACGATAATCATTATGGAATGGAACTGCCTGTCCGCGGCTGGGATACTTTTGCCCGTTCTGGCCAACTTTCACCTAAGTTGGTACAGAAAATTGACCAGATATTTCTAAATTATCTGATAAACTGGGAAAATGCGTGGTGGAGAAGAAAGGAAAACACACCCGTGTTTTATGACAACAGGCATCATGTATATGGAACATGGGGATATTGGCATGTTGCTAAAATGCTGCTAAATGGTTTGACCGAAGAGCAGCGAAAAAGCGAAGTCGGTAGATTTTTGGAAGAAAAATGCCGCGAATGTGAGGTGTGGTTCAGTTCATGTTGTCGTAATTATGAACAATCTATTTTATCTACTGGTGTTTTTATTAATTATACAATTTTTATGTTATATGCATTTCAATCAGGAGATCTTGAGATATTCAGAAACGGGGGAGCTCAAAAAATCGCCTCTCTGGCTGTTTCAGCGGTTGACAATACTGGTGGCCGGGTTGGAATAGCCGGATATGAGGATGTATATCCGGGGACACTATTCAGCTCTTATCCAGTGGGACCGGTTATATGTCTTGCTGCCTTTTATTACAAAGACTGGGAATTGGCATGGCTCAGAAAACACCTGCCCGGCTTTTCTACCCAGACGTGGTGGAACCTCTGCATGGATAATCATTCCTACTCTTTTATCCCTGATAAAATAAGTTTTGCGACATCCTATCTTGGCTTTAATCCTATTTTCGGAACACCAGAGACTCCTTTGTTTCTCTCATTCAGGAAAAATTATGGTTTGGAATATCTTTACCTGTTTATTACAGGGTCAGGGACAAGAAATATTAATAAAGGCGATTCCGGAAAAGAACGCCAGGTGTTCCCTAATATGATAGCGCGTCTCAGTTGGCTGGGTGTTCCATGGCTAATCCAAAATACCAATCGCGAAACGGTATTTAACAGGAATGCTATGCTTATCGATACAAATAATGCGATGACTGGTGTGGCAAACGATATGGAACTGATTTACAATGGAAAAATCAATGATACTTTCTTCTGTTCGACATTGGCGAAGAAATATATGGGCTCTGACTGGAAAAGGTCGTATATTATTGTTGATAATTCTATTCTTCTTATAGAGGATGACATAAAGGCATTGAAAGATGCCGATTATAGAGCAATTGCGACTTGGCGTACACCTTTTTATGTAACAAGAAAAAGCGCAACTGTTGCAGAAATTCGTTGTAATGATAAATATTTGTTTATTTCTTCTCCCGAAAACTATCCTCATAATTTCGATATGAAAACAGGAAGAGCCTTGGAACGGGAAGGTGCGGTAAAACCAGGATTTATCAGACAGTATATTAGGGATAATCTGAAAAATAATGCTTCCATGATATTGCACAATTTAATTTATCCAAGCAGTAAAGCAACCCCCTCAGACTTTAGCATCCGCTCATGGAAACCCCATATAAGTCTCATCAAGAACAATAAAACAGGAGAAATAATAATTGCCGGTTTCTCCTGTTTAGATGAAAAGAAACTCAGCATCAGCGCTGATGCTTTTTTACTGGATATGTCGTCATTCCGGGGGATAGGTAAAAATGTTTCGCTTAATATTGAAGGTAATAAGATTACCAACCAACAAATACCAATCAATTTTAATAATATTCTCAATGAAATATGGAATTCAATCAGTGCGGAAAATAAAATTGCACCAAGTTCTCAAAACTTTAAAAAAGAAATTATTTGGAGCTATGATAGCTTTACCATGCTTCCCAGAAAACTTAATAATTTTATTTATAATTCTCCCAATACAAATAATTTGGATTGGGCAGTTGATGGTGAATTAAAGAGAGGAGAATGCGCCAAGGCCAAAAACGCAAATCCAATTGAAATTTCTGTGGATTTTGATAAAGAAGAAAATTTGAGGGAGATAACTCTTCTTTACTCACACGACAGTGGCAAAGGGAATGTCAGCCGGATTGTTCCACGGAAATCCCTTCCGGTAAAGCTGAGCAATGAGGACGGAAATATCCCGCATGAGATAAATTTTCATTCCGAATTTTTCTATGAATTGGATGAAGCCTACAAGGGAGCTCCTTACATTTATAATGGAAGTAAAATTCTTCTTGATGTGACCGGGAAAAAATTCAGAATTAAAATACCCGCCTCCGCCCTTTATCAGATTTCGTTTTATGGAAAAGAGGAGAAAACCAGAGTAAAAGACATCAAACTTCTCGGTTCCAACAAAAAATCGAAAAGCATCCTGATTTTAACGGATACAAACGAAATTGTTTGTCTTTCCGCAGATACGGGCAAATGCAGATGGAAGACTCTGATCCCATCCGACATACTAGACTGGACGGTTGGAACTATAGACAACAATGAAATGGAAGAAATCGGCTTGGCGTGTATGGATATGTCCGTCAAAAAGCTTAACCCTGAAAATGGGGAGATAATATTCAGTTGTCCTACTTCTCCTATAGCGCTTGGTCTTCCATACAGCGTGGCTACTTTCAAAGGCGGCAAAGATGTCCCGCCAGGCTTTATCTTTTCCAGCTACTATCACATGAACGTAATAGACAATAATGGCAAACTGCTGGCGTCAGAACAGAAAATACTGCCAGGGATGTGGATTTATGATATTATGGGAGGTAGCATTGATCTCAATAATGATGGGGTCAGCGACGCAATAGGCCGTGCATTGTGGGGACATGTTAATCTGTATGATGGGAAGACAGGAAAAGTCGATTACTTCGCAAATTTGCGCGGGCATCTTGTGGATTGGAAACTCATTAAGGATGAAAAAACAGACAAGCCTCTGCTTATTGTAGCCACTTTAAATGGACTAGGCATGTATGATGCTTATATTAGAAATGAGCTTTTGCATGAAGGTTTTAAAGCAGCCCCTGATGAAGATGCCTTATTACTTGAGAAAAGATCTGACAGAAAAATATGGGAACATAAATTCGAAGCAACTGCTACAAATTTAAACATCTGGCAAAATGAAATTATTATATCCCATGCTACCGGCATGATTTCCAGATTTTCATTGGCAGGAGAATTTCTCGGGAAATTTTCCGTATGGCCTGCAGTTATTAATATGGATACCGCTTTAATCGGCAATAAAGAATGTCTTTTGGTTAATACGGGCAGAGCAATAATTGTTTTTAATCAGGATTTTAAAAGAATAAAAGAAATACCGCTCGAGAACTATAAAATGAAAATCTTGGACAATGGGAAAATAATTTTAGTTTGCACTCTGGAAAATGGTGTATCTGAATTGAAAATAAAATAAAGCTATTAATGGAAAGGTATGTTCATGTTAAAAAGAATAATGCTGACAATTACTTTTTTATTTGTCGTTTCCGTTTTTTGTGAAATTAAAAATAACAATAATTCAGCATATACCCAGAACGATATCCGGCAACCCGATACGAATGGTTGGATAAAATTTAACGGCAAAGATTGTTTTTTCGGTATCAGACCTGGATCTTATGAAACAGAGTTGATAAGGGACGGCAAAGTCTGTGCGACAATAATAACACCGGCATCTGATGACATTCAACTGTTGGCAAAAGATTTATCAATAAAAATAGCAACTGCTTCCAATTCGGAGCGTCTGCCAATTATGACAGATATAGATGCAACAAAAGGGCGTTGCGAAGGTCTTAAAGATGAATTCAAAAATACAAATCTCATTATCCTGGGAAATATAAATAACAATGAAGCTATAATACCTTTATATGCCAGATTTCTATGTCTTGCAGATGCCGCCTATCCCGGTGCAGGGGGATATACGCTGAGAACTATACGCAATCCGTGGGGTACCTTTAAAAATGTAATCTTAATTGGAGCTTCTGATTATAACGGCCTGAAATCAGGCATAGAGGCGTTTTTGAAATCTACATCCATGAAAATAAAAGAGAAGAATTGTACGTGTTCTTTCCTGATGAATTTGAAACCTATCCTTAATGACAAAGTCAAAAAACAAATAAACAATGTAATTGCGCAAGCAAAATCTTTTATAAAAAAAGCAGTACAAGATAACAACATTACATTCGATATGCAACAAATTTATGAAATCCCAATGGCATATTTGATTACAGAAGACCCTGTTTTGGCCGAGGCATTAAAAATAAATGCAAAAAATTATACAAAAAATCTTTCTCCTGTTTTTAAAACCGGTGACTATTCTCTTGAAGGCTACTACAGAATGTTTCAGATTGCTACGACAACAAATATTATTGACGATGACGCTGTCAGAAAAATGGACACTAATGCTTTTTTATCTTTATATGAAATGAGAAAAGAGTATTGGCTTCGTACAAGTCCTGGAAAAATTGGTTCCCGGCATCAAATGTCAGGAACACTTGCTTATCTTATGATGTCTTTTTTCCTGAACTTAAATATGTCTCCCAATACAGATTCTCTGATCAGGGATTTTATAAAAAAACAATATAATGGAACCCTAAGTCATTATAAATACATAACGGAAAAAACATATTCAGGTACAGAAGATGAGGGTGGATTACAAACCGATATGACAAGTATTTTTCAATTTGCTTTTTCATTCGGGGAGACAAAGGGTTTTAAAACTGGTATTGCAAGGGAAGGTATTAAAAAGTTGATAGCAGTCTCCGATAATATGGGATATGGCGTGGGTGCTGGAATTTATGAGGATGCATATCCTGAAGGTGCCACAAAAATTAAATGTGCGAACGGTTCTCCATTGTATTTAGCTTCTTTTTATTTCAAAGATGGCGAATTGAAATGGCTTTATAAAAATTTGCCCGGGATGGGATGGGGAAGTTGGTTTGGAAGAGCGCCATTTGGTTTTCACGAATATGACACTGATAATTATATTTTTTCTACAATCCCCGACTTGAAAAAATATAATGCGTTATATGTAAACCCCAGACCTGTATATGTGGAAAAATGTGAAGTGATGCCGGGTTTCAGAAAGGAAAATTTTTTTGATAAAGTAACATTGCGCAGCGGCTTCAAGCCGGAAGATGCATATGTTTCTTTCCAAGGATATACAACAGGGAATTCATATCAGGTTGCGATAGACCCGATGGTATTACTGCGATATTGCGATGAAGGTGTATTGTGGCTTGCAACAAATTGTCAATTGACAGACAGTTATTGGAGGAATAGCTTTACCGTTTCAAATGGCTTTGATGGAACTAAGGGTAATATCATTCCTTATTTAAATACTTGCTGCAGTATTGACAATGTCAATATTTTTTCTGCAACGCTCCCGAATATAAATGGAGGAACCTGGAATAGATGGGCTGTTTATGTGGCACCCGGAAAACTTCTGCTTGTTGATAATTTTAAAGCCAATAAACGTGGTGAATATTATTTTGCATCCACTTTGAAATCGCCAGTCCCTACAATAATCCATGAGAATAATTTCATCTCAGATATCACAGGGAAGCGTATGACTGTTACCAGCGCTGAAAATTATACCAAGTCACTGGACCATGGAATAAGAAGAATGGATGCTCAGGAATTTTGGTATATAAGGCAAACCATCTCTAGAAAGTTGGGGGAAAATGAAAATTTTTCAATGGCAAACCTTTTAACTGTAAAGGATATTGACTTGCCTGATAAGACATCGTTGAGAAAAATTACGGATGAAATATTTCTTATCATATCAGCAGATGAATTAGTATTGGTAGGAAAAGGCCCTTGTGAGAATAATTTTATAAAGACGGATACCGATTTTTTTATAATTTCCAATGACAAAGCTGTTTTTCATAATGGTACTTATTTTAATGCCGAAGACCTTAACATCAAACTTAATAATAAGCAGAATGTATATAAAATTTTTAGTAAGAATTTTCTCCGGAGAATAAATAACAATTTTATTCCACAGAATAACTTAAACGGAAAGACACCTTTAGGCTTTTCCAGAATAGAAAAGTTTTCACGGAATTTTGGAATGGAATTTAAAACAGTAAGAGGATTCACTGTTTCTCCTGTTCCGGTAAGTGGTTTGGATGCCCTTGAGGACAATGTTGTTAAAAGATGGGATAGTGGAACTGTATTACAGCAGGGAAAACCTTTACTTATAGATTTAAAAAGAGAGGCCGAGATTTGCAGGGTGGAAATACAAACAAGTACAGGTAAGAGTAATGGAATACCTACATTCAGGGAACCAATAAAAATTAAATATAGAACTGGAAATACAGAAGAAACTTTGAGGGAGAAAGACTTTATGGAGATAATCTCAGAATTTCTCCCGGACATGAGGGAGCTATACAAAATGGATGTATGGCAAGTCAATAGATATATATTAAATATTCCTCCCTCAAAAGCCCGTTTCATTGAATTTGAGGGATTGCCGGATAAAATAAGCGAATTGACATTTTATGAAAATAAATTAATCCCCTCGGAAATAAGGAAAGTCAAGAAAGTGGATTTGGCTGGCAATGGTCAAAATGATTTGTTAGTGGAAACCGCAAATAGAGAAATTACCGCGCTGGACATTGAAGGGAAACAACTTTTCAGCATCAAACTTCCTTATGAAATAATTGATTTTATTGCGCAGGATATCGATGGTGATAATAAGGCTGAGATTGTCGTCGCATGTTATGACCTGCATTTATATAAATTCAACTATAAAGGCGAAAGAATCAAAACTGCCGGACCTCTGTTTCAACATCCATATACCATGAATATTCTGAAAAACGGCAATACTAAAAAAATTGCATTGACTTATTATTATCACGTTCAGATTTTTGATAAAAATCTCAATGAAATAACAAAACCATTGCCCCTTGCCGGAATGTGGTTTGAAAATGCCGCTGTCATTGATATTAATGGTGATACTAATGATGATATGATTAGTTCCGATATCTATGGGAGAACATATTGTATTGATGGTCTGACATATAAAATCTCGAAACTGTTTTGGTCTCCGAATGGTATTTCAAACCATATTTTTAAATGGGGTAAAAGCGATAATGGAAAAACTCCCGTTGTTTTTGCCGGAATGAACACGATTCAGAAAAACGAGATTCTGCCAGGGACTTTTGATGTCATTAAATCATGGAAACTTTCTGATGGTTCGGTTTATAATGATGCTTTGTTTGTTAATTTAAAAACCGCCCATGAAACAGAACTTGTTGTGGCAAAATCCCTTGGTTATATTGGAGTAATTTCCCCAGATGGGAAAATAATAAAAGAAATTTCATGTGACGGAATTATACATTGCCTTGCGGAAATAAGAGACAAGAATAATAATCAAACCGAGTTTATTATTGTTGGAACTTCTACTGGTATTTATGCCTTTAATAGAAACTTGGAAGAAATAGCTTTTTATCCAGGTAATACAGAGCATATAAGTGTAATAGAAAACAAAATAATAGCAGAAATAGATAATACGATAAATAAATTAGAAATAAAGAAAGGATTTTAACTGTCGATAAAATTTTTCAATTGACATTGTTAGTATAAAATTATCGCAACTCTATGAAATAAAAGGCAATATGTTCGTAAGAGTTCAACCTATGGAATTGAACTCAAGATCGGAGAAGTAGAAGGTTAGCAGGAAATGGGAAGAGGATCTTCAAAATCGATAGAAGCAGGATACAACGGGATAATCTCACGGGATTATTTTACTGTGGCAAGGTTGCTAAAACCTGTAAAATTAATATGCAAAAAATGGCTATGAAAAAATATACAGACAATAAAAATTCCTTCGGTGAGTATGCCACCGATTTGAAGGGGAATTTAGATGCAGGGCCGATGATGGATTATGGGGCCAATGGCATAGCGGAAGGGAGTCCGAACTGTTTAGCCAGTTCGACAGTCAGCCCCTTGGTAATGAATGTTTTCAGTACCGCTGTCGGGCTGAGTAGCTTGAGTTTCGCAGTCTGGATGATAGTCATCAAGATTGAAACATTTTTCTTGCCATTTTCGGAGCGCGTCACGAAGGTCAGTTTTCGGAACAAGACACAGTTTCCGAGACCGGTCTCGGCGATGTTATTTGTTGGATTGATAAGCTCTGGAAAATTAAGGAATGTGAAGATTTCCTTCTTATGTTTTTTAAGTCTTTTCCGCAAGGTTTCGCATTCCTTATGGGACAGAGGAGTCCGGTATAATTTCTTGAAGGATTTTAAGATTTGTTTTTTCCGGCCTCTCCAGATATCCAGATGCAAAATGGAGTATTCAGCATGAAGAAGAATGGCATCTTGAAGCAGTTTTTTAAGGTTTGCAAGGAAGATATTGCCCTCGGAATTCAGCCTTTCGTCTTCTTCAAGTTTCTTTATTTCCCGAAGCAGATGGGCAAAACATTTCTGCTTGGCAAAAGTCCCGATGGGATTGTAGGAGGAAAGGAAGTCGGAACCGATAATGCCTGCGTAAAGCTCTCCGAGATGGGCTCTTATAACTTCAATGGAACGATGCTTGTCAATATGATAGAAAGCGATGCCCTTATTGATGAAAGTCCAGAGCCAGGCAAGAAAGCCGTCATCCTTCCATCCTGTCTCGTCGACATTAATAGAAGAGGTACGGGGCAGCATATCCTTGAGAGCATCGTAAAGGGGCTTGCTCTTTCTGCGGGTTTTGTTGTCAAAGCTGACAATGGCTCCCGGAGTAACTTTGAAGTTGAAAAGCTCTTTGAGAATCCTCGGAATGTCATCATAAGAAATCTTGATTTCATATCGGAGGAAAGCGACAATCGCCCTGATTTCAGGGCCGATCATGGCGTTGGGGATTTCACCCTCGCCAGTACCATGAACAATTTCTTTGCATGTAGGACACCAGAAAAAAGAGTGGATATAAAGAGTATTCTTAACCTTTCCATCCTTAATGTCCTCCTGAATATGTTCCGTGGTGTGGTTGCAAGGGGAGATGTTTTCATTGCCGCAATGAGGACATTTATCCAGATAGACATCCACAGTTTCATCAATATGTTTCGGAGTCTCCCGCCAATGCCCCTGATGCCCATAAGGAGCACCGCGCTTTTTCTTCGGGGTCTTGTCGGCAACTTCCTCTTCCTCCTCCTTGCTTTTGGATGCAAATGGGGCCTGTTTTGCTTGGAGAAGTTCGGTTTCAAGGATTTTCTTATCAGTTTCAAGTTCCTCAATTCTTGCGTTAAGCTTCTTCACTTGGTCCGTGGAAAAGTCCATGGCAAATTCAAGTTCATCCACTCGCTTCCTGAGATATGCTCTTTCGGCAAGAACTTTATCTGGAACCTCACCATTCAAGAATACACAAAAATGTCTAAAGGGACAATATGGACGGCGCGGATAATCAATCCGATCCTTAGAAAAATCAAAACTCCAAACCCTCATTTGGATAAACTTTCTGCTTGCACCGAAAAAGGGAAAAAATTTCACATTTCGGGGAATTGCGAAAGACGCAGTGGCGATTAGAATCGCCATACGTTCATCGGGGTGGATACTATATTTTATGGGAAAAGCATGTTTTTGTCAATATGAAAATTTCGAGATTTTTAAATTTTTCACAAAAAAAGCTAAAGGAGGCAAAATGGGAAATGTTGAACTGAAAAAAGAAGACTCTGAAAAAATTAAGAAAAATTTCAGGGGGAATTTACTTCAAGGAACTAAACTGTTACAATGAAGAAGTATGGTTTGATACGCACAGGACAAATGGTTACTCCAAAAAGGTCAATAATTGGTTTTTTTGTTGAGGATCAATTTCAACTGCTGAAAAACAGGAAAACTTTAGATAAGGATTTGTAAAGATGCCTTCGATAGACAATAGCAAACCGAATATAATTTTTATACTGACAGATGACCAAGGGTATTGGTCTCTTGGAGCTTATGGGAACAGGGAGGCAAGAACTCCCAATCTGGACAGTTTGGCGGCAAATGGCATGCGGTTCGATAATTTTTTCTGCGTCTCGCCTGTCTGCTCACCTGCCAGAGCGTCGCTCTTGACGGGTAGAATACCGAGCAGACACGGCATTCATGATTTTCTGAACGGCGGAGATATCAACGACTTATCTGTGGAACCGAAAGGAAATGGCCGCGCCATTGAATATCTTGAGGGTCAGCCGGGTTATACGGATTTTCTCAATGATGCGGGATATGCCTGCGGAATCAGCGGCAAGTGGCATTTGGGAGATAGTCATAATCCTCAGAAAGGTTTCAAGTATTGGAAAGTTCATGCCATTGGAGGTGGTCATTACTATAATGCTCCAATGGTAAAAAATGGTGAGGTTTATTATGAAAACCGCTATATAACCGATGTAATTACAGATAATGCACTGCTCTTTCTTGAGGAGCAAAAGGATGGGAAAAATCCATTTTACTTAAGCATACATTATACAGCACCTCATTCTCCGTGGGAAAGAAAAGAACATCCGGTTGAATATTATGACTATTTCTATGATAATTGTAATTTTGAGTCTGTGCCCGACGGAATCGTGCCAGCGGAATGGATAGAAGGACTTAGCATACCTGTTGATAATGCGGAAAAACGCCGTGAATACCTGAGCGGTTATTATGGGGCCGTTGCGGCCATGGACGCGAATGTCGGGAAGATTCTGGATTGGCTTGATAAAAACAATCTTACGAAATCCACTCTCATCTGTTTTACCAGCGACAACGGTATGAATATGGGGCATCACGGTATTTACGGAAAAGGCAACGCGACGTTTCCCTTGAACATGTATGAAGAGTCCGTCAAAGTTCCTTTTATCATGTCGCTTCCAGGAAAAATACCGAGTGGCATGGTGAAAAAAGAACTTTTAAGCCATTACGATTTCATGCCAACCCTGCTGGACTATCTCGGAATAGATATGCCGAATGATAACAAATTGCCTGGAAAAAGTTTTGCGTCGCTTCTCAATGGGGAGAAATTTGGCGGTGGTGGTACTGTTGTTGTATTCGACGAATACGGACCGGTCCGCATGATACGCAATGAAAAGTTCAAATACGTGCATCGTTATCCATATGGACCGTTTGAGCTTTATAGCCTAGAGGATGATCCCAATGAAACAATCAATTTATACGGCAATCTGAATTTTGAGTCAAAAGTGCTAGAAATGCGCACGGAATTGTATCGTTGGTTCAACAAATATATTGACCCCGAATTTGATGGATTAAAGGAGCCAGTGGATGGAGGCGGACAATGTTACTGGGCCGGTTTGAGAGGTATCAATGAAAAAAATTATCCGGGAAAGGTTTGGTAATGAAGACAATCCTGAAAATTGGTATTGGAAACGTGGTAAAGCCCAGCCCTATCCAGATATTTGAAGGCGGGGGCATGACTACGGTCTATACGAAAAAAGGAAACCGGCGCTACATTTATTTGCAGTGCGTCAAGGACTCCAAACGTGCGGAAAGTTCATGCCCCTTGCGGCAGGTTTCGGGCGAGAATTTCGAGAAGGCCGTTTTACAGCAGCTCGGTGCGATTTTCAGGACGCCTTCGCTTCTCGCCGGAACCTATAAAGCCGTCAGGAAAAATGAAAAGGAGGAGAACGCAAATTTGCTGGCGAAACGGGAAGAGCTCACCAAAAATCTGGAATCGCTCCGGCAGAAAATGTTTCAGGTCTCCGATACCGCATCGCATGATGAACTGAA
>Ga0076257_121_pt1 | contig 17490 bp, 15 predicted proteins | sample RifGroF2_FD_67746 | JGI IMG/M metagenome (GOLD analysis project Ga0076257, IMG submission 67746) | Parcubacteria (Uhrbacteria) bacterium GW2011_GWF2_39_13 | reverse complement strand
CCCATTTTGCAGTACGCTCTCTGATGCATGAAGCCGCGCTTGAAGCTGACATTGACCCTGACCGATTGTCTTTTCTTCACACCGTCAGAGTAGTACGTAAAAAACTGCCGCGTTTTACCGCGGCCTTTTCCCCCTCGGGCATTGCGTCAGCTTCACATGGAAGTCATAGAGGAAATTCTGGAAGTACGTCTTCCCCTACGCGCAGGGAGGAAAAACCCCCGAGGCGTTAAGCGGAAAATGTCAGGTTTCCCTGTCAGAACACTAAACATGATGAAACACGCCTTGAAAAAATCAAAGTTTCAGGTCATCTTAATACTTAAGTGAACAGTATTGGGATTAGTCTCTCTGCTCTTCCCGCCTGAACAGAAACTCGAAAAATCTGCCTGAATTTCGCCTTGAACCCGCATTCTTATCCTCTATAGGTACTCTGACCGATGACGGTAGTCTCAAATGGTAGGCGTCGCCTACTTTTTCTGTGCCGCCCACTCTGTTGCGGCACTTGCTCTCAATTTTTTAAAGCTGTCTATTATTTTGCGCCGCAAGATGATGGATGGTTTTCAAGGAAAATGGGATTGGGGATGGTGAAGCCGCTTAAACCGACCGAAGACCTGCCACGGCTCCATTTGAGACTGCCGTCACCGATTACGAAGCTTCAATTTTTTATGAATTTTAGTGCTTGCCCTATTGACAAATATCCACTTAACTGGTATACTTGGATGATATAAGGGTAAGTTAAATGAAAAGTTTGTATATAACAGTTGCAGAAAAAATAATTGAAGAAATAAAAAACGGTCATTTCCGAGCGAGAGAAAGAGTTTATTCTAAAAACGAAATTTGCAAAAAATATGGAGTGAGCTGGCAAACTGCTACACGTGTTCAAGACAGGTTGATTAAATCTGGATTTGTAAAAAGTATTCGTGGCTCCGGCATCTATGCAAATTATATTAAAAATATCAACGTACCTTGCACAAAAAATGATATACCTTTAAAAAGAGTAGTGTTTTTTATTCCCCCCAATAATCTATTCGTAGATTCTTTTCTTTGTGGTGTTCAGAGTAGAGCAGCTCAATTAAATCTTGATTTGCGTGTTGAATTCATGAACACTGTCAGTACTCCTCAAAACGTTTTTAGCGCGTACCAAACCAGCCCAGAGGAAGGATATATTACGGTTTCGGCAGGAGAAAGCGTTTATTTTTCATTGGGAGCCATTTTACTGTCATCATCAATAAAATCTGTTATAATTGACTATATAATTCCAGGAAGCCATTGTATTATAACAGATAACTTTGATGGAATTAATCAACTAATCACTTATTTAGTTTCGAAAAGATGCCGTAAACTTCTATTTGCTATGAATTTTGAACGTTCACTAGGAGCATTGAATGCCGATGAAAGATTGCTGGCATTTAAAAATGAGATACAAATCCGCAATCTTGATGGAAAAATTGTTGATTCTGGAAATTTTAATGATCTAATTGAAATACAGAAAAACAACGATCCTCCTGATGCGATACTCTTTCCACAGGATGACCCGGCGCTCAAATGCAAGAGCTTATTCTCCGATGCAAAAATTAAAAGGATGCCCTTCATAACAGGGTTTGATGATTTTTCTCAAAGGGGGAGAAGCCTTGAAAACTTGACAACATTACACGTAGATCGGCAGAAAATGGGTGCTGCTGCTGTGGATTTGCTTCTTGCACCATGGGATATTCGCAAAATTATCAGAGTCCAAGGAAAACTAATTGTCAGAAATTAACAAGGAAATAAGGCAACTAGAATGCACGACACTTAAAAAGCAAATATTAATTTTATTAGAGCGCTGAAATTTTAATCTCTCGGTACTCCATAAAAAAACGAGCAGGAAAACAATTTTGAGTTTACCTGATAAAAATTGTAGAAATGTAAAATTAATAGTAATGAAAAGAACATTTTCAAAACTAGTAAAGATAGATTGTAGCAGAATAATTTTGAATGGATGTTCAGCTGTAGCAGTGTGAGAAAAAAGAAAGGAATAACATGGATAAAATGACGATTAAAAGTTACCCAGACAAAAAAGTTCCTTCTGGGTATGTCTACGGCTTTTATAATAAGAAGGAGGCGAAAGTCGCAATGAAAACAGAAAGTGTCGATTCAAAACCAAACGATTTGGAGAAAGAAAGCAAATTTTTCCCAAGGAATTTACTTGAATCAACTGAACTGTTACGATGTCTGTTTGCCCTAATTCGTCAGAAAGTCGAATGGAGTTTCACTTTAGTTGAGCTCCTAATTGTGATAGCGATAATGATAATACTAATGGCCTTGCTTATGCCGGCGCTGAGCAAGGCAAGAGAAATGGGAAGAGATGCGGTATGCAAGAACAAACTTAAACAGATTGGATTAGCCATACATATGTATGATATTGACTATGATGGGTGGATGCTTCCTGCTTATCAGGCTACAGCCAGCAGGAAATACCAAACTTCTTGGGTTTACGTGTTAATGCCATATCTGCAAGGGAAAATTGTTGGTAATTACTATCAGATGGGAAGGTTTTACCAGTGTCCCTCGGACAGGAACCCTGTTTCTATAACAAACATCAGTACCGGAAATATGACACACTACCACACCTACGGATATAACGAGACTTTCGGAGATAACCTGATGTTTAACAAAGATCCCTTTACAGGTGATTATGCATATGCTTTTAAAAAAGTTTCCTATATAGCAATGAAAAATCCCAACACCTTTATGCTGGTTGAAACAAGCATTAACCCTTACGATGGCGGTCCTATTTCACAGTTCACTGCATACAGCAAGTATACAGGGCTGAATTATGTCGTTAAGTTTTATCACAACAAACACACCAATGTGCTTTTCTTTGACAGTAGTGTCAGGAATATAGTTCGTGGTGACAATCCCTTCTGGAGTGGAATAAGAAGCTGTGTAGAATAATGCACGTTTATTGCTGTTAAGAAAAAGTAGTAAAATGAAGATTTTGCATTTACCTAAACTTAAGCAGAAAAGTTAGATGAAAATGATTAGGAACAGCAAAAACATAAAAACTATGATAAGGCAAATAGAATTTTTGTCAATACTTTTTTAACAAAAAAATCTAACATGGAAAGGACGCTTAATGTGTAAAATTGGGAAAAATTATGCGGTCAGAAAAAAACGAAAAATCTTCACAGAGACTCAATCTCAAAATCTTAAATCTTTACTATCTAAAAAGGCATTTTTGAAAACTGTGGCATTTTGTCTAATGGCTTTTTTTGCAACCAGAGCCTTATTGGCAGAACAAGAACAGGCTGCAACTTTTACTTTTATATCGGTTAATGCTGCGCCGGACATTGTAAAATCCGGTGAAGATTTTGTGGTTACTGCAAAATTCAACACTGCCCCAGAAGAAGAAGCAGCCGGATATTCGTTTTATACTTATGCAGCGGCTAGTCCGAACGCTGTATCAGCAAACTTCAAGGATATGGGTTGGGTATTATATAAACCTAAATCGCAGCCCGATAATCTGAAATGGAGGAGTTATATTATAGTACCGAACAAAGGGTTTAAACGCAGGACAGGACAGGACCTTACCGTAACCCATACCATAAGCACAAAAAACTGGCCTGTAGGAGACTACCGTCTGAATGTGAAGATAGTAACGTTTATAAACGGAAAAGATTTTTACAGGACGACCAATTTTCTTGTAAGTGTTGTAGAATGAAAAGCTTATTCTTTAAATATATAGTTTGTTAAAAAAGGAGATTAGAAAGATGTGCACTCAAGAGGTAAAAAACGCAGGAAAAATATTGTTATCAGTATTTTTTTTGTCATTGTTGCTGATTGGATCTGTGTTTGCCGAATCGGTAGCTATACGCATTCCGTACGTTATCAAAGGCCCCACCATCAATGCTCAGGCCGATGATCCTGTATGGCAAGATATAGATTGGCACACAGGATTTGTTGTTAACGGTAGTCCGGAAACTGCAGCAGACCCGCAGACCCGCTTCAAAATATGTCATGACAACCGCCGTCTATATATACTTGTTGAGGCGCTTGAACCAGAGATATCACAGCTGGCGCTCAATTCCGACAGTACCAGGGATGCAGATTTTCTGATTAGGGATGATAATGTGGAGTTTTTTGTTAATCCAGGTGGGGGGACTGACAAGTTCTATCAGTTTATTGTGAACTGGAAGGGTGCTGTGTGGGATGCACTGTCTGAAGATGACAATTTGAGTGGATATGGTCTGCGCCCGGAGTGGAATGCGGACGTTCGCTCTGCATCACGTGTTGAAAAAGACCGCTGGTGCGTGGAATTCAGCATCCCGTTTGCCGATATAGGTTTAGGGGACCAGAAAGATACCTCTGGGACTTGGGGAATTAACGTTTGCCGCAATCGCAGATATTCTCAGCGCCAGTTTTCCACATGGTCGCCAATCCCTCAAGGCGGTTTTCGACAGCCTAATTATTTCAGACAGGTGGTACTGGAAAAACTAAACATTGCGCCTTTTCGTTGGCAACTTGTAACTCCATTGACTGAGGTGAAGAAGAAAGATAATGTACTAACATGCGAAGTAAAAACAACTTTATCTAACCATACGGGCGAGTTCCGCATCATACTTTTAAAATCTGAGCTTCTTGCAAAAAATGGTATGCGAATTACCAAAGAAAAAAAGGTTGCGCTCGAAAACAGACAGGAGAAAAATATCCTTTTGCAACTTCCTCTGGAGGTTGAGGGCGAATATCGTTTGAGCTTAAGTCTGGCGCTCTATACCCAACCGGAACATATACTACATAGTTTCCTAAATATACCTGTTAATCTTGAGTTCCAGCCTATCAGAGCAAAATGGATTGTTCCCACATACCGTAATAACATCTACGCCAGTCAGAATCTAAAAGAGGCCGTATGTGAAATTATCGTTGACCCTGCCTATGCGGGACTCCCGCTTAGTGTCAATTTGCACAATAATGACAGTCTTGTTTATGAACGACTTATAAGCAAATCTGATTTAAAACAGGAAATATCGTTTTCTGTCGCCGACTTACCGGCAGGTGACTATATCCTGCAGGTATCGTTAAAAGATTTAACTCCGGTAAAGGTACCGTTGCAAAAATTACCGTATCAGGAAGGAGAGGTATGGCTGGACACAGAGGGCACGACTTATGTAAACGGTAAGCCATTTGTTCCATTCGGTTGGTACTCAATGTTGCCGCAGGCAATGCCTTTTGTCAACACAGTTCATAATTATTCTCCTGTACTGATGATATCTCCATCTAAAGGCAGAGATTTTCTAGACATGGCACATAGAGCAGGATTGAAGGCTATTATAGTTCCATACCAAGTGAGAGAAGAGTACAAGCTGAACTGGAGTGACCCGTTGTTTGATATTCGTGGCAAAGGAAGGCGTGGACCATTTACAAAGGAACATGCGGCATGTATCCGCGCTTTTGTCGAGGCGGTTAAAGACCATCCTGCAATTCTGGGTTGGTATATGGCTGATGAGCCGGAAGCACGCGCAGAGAGCCAGTTGTGGTATAGAGATGCATACCGACTTATCAGAGAAATAGATCCTTATCATCCATGCATAATGTTAAATTACAGTATTCGTGGGATAAAGAAATACTATGAAGTCTGTGATATCTTGATGCCTGATTGCTATCCTGCCTATAGTATGAATGGCGCTAACAATAAACCACTTTGGGAAACTACCGGATTTGTAAAAACAGGGCTTTCATTTCGTCCGACTTGGCTTGTGCCGCAAGCATACTCATGGTCATACAGAGATCCGTCCCCACGTGCTCCCACCCTAGATGAGTTACGCAATCAGATATGGCAGGCATTCATTGCCGGCGGTAAAGGGATATTACTTTATCAATGGTTATCCGGAGGACGTTATAATGATGCCATCAGTTACAGTGCAATGCGTTATGGACCGACGTACCTTGGCGCTGAGATAGAAATTATGAAACCTGCAATCATTGCTCCCGCTCTTACCGGACAACTGAAATTAATAACTGAACCAGAAGATGAACATTTTGTTGCTTCTTTACGGCGGGATGGTAATACATTTTTCCTTATGGCAGCCAATACAAGTTACGAAAAACGCAAAGCTTCTTTCCAAATGAATATTGAGCATCCACCAACGCGGATGTTCGTTGTTGGAGAAAATCGCGTGGTTGAGATCACAGAAGGAGGATTTACTGATATGTTCGCTCCTGTGGAGACGCATCTCTATACTACTGATATCGGAATAGCTAAAATAGTTGATCTGTCGGCCACTCATACCCAAATAAAACAGAAGCGAGCCGAACGCAAAAAAAACGGTAACTTAGTTGGAATCGGAGAATTAGAGATACCTGAAATGGAAAAATTGTGGAAGTCAAAACCCGATATTATCACTGTATCATCTACACAAATTGTTTATTCAGCTGGTAACAAAGAATGGCTGGCGTTAGGCCTTCTTGATGGACTTCCGGATATTCATATTGGGAACTATTTTACTCCCCGCATTAACGACAAAGAACCATGGGTGGAAGTCTCTTTGCCAAAACCTACAAAGATAGGGCGTGTCCAATTTTATACGCTTACAGGAGTTGCCGACTGCAAAATCATGTTAAGGACGCCTCAGGGTGAATTGCGTCAGGTTGCTGAAATAACGAATAACAAGCAGAACCCTGTCAACGTTACATTCCCTCCTGATGAAGCTACTGCAGTTCGTATAGTATTGACAAAATTTTCACAGGGACGTAGCGTAATAAGCGAAATTGAGGTTTATGAGAATTAAGAAATATTAAGAGAACTTTATAAAAAACGAAAACAAGTCAAAATTTCTCTACCGCTAATTCTATCTTCCGGTACAGAGCGTCGGAAGATTACGGAAGGACTCCGGTGTTCCTTGAACGGAACGGAAATTTGTGACGAGATAATCATTCCACTTAAAAAAAGGAGAACAAAATGAAAGTAGGCCTTAGTACGCATAGTTTAGTAAAAGTAATTAGTAATGGACAGATGAATGTATTAGATGCAATTGGATGGATTGCGAAAAATGGAGGGGAGCATGTAGAAATTGTGCCTTCGGGATATACCATTACTGGCAATAAGCAACTCATTGAAGACATTGTAAATAAGGTGAAAGAGGTCGGCTTGGATATTTCAAGTTACACTATAGGCGCAAATTTTCTTCAAAGTTCTCAAGAAGCATATCGCACAGAAATAGAACGTCTTAAAAAAGAGGTTGATATTGCCAGTGAATTGGGTGTTAAACTTATGCGCCATGATGTTGCCTATCGCCCCCCGGAGGAAGCATCCCAGGAACAATTTGAAAAAGATTTGCCTGTGCTTGCCGATGCTTGCCGGGAAATAGCAGAGCATGCGGCTCAATATGGGATAATAACAAGTGTTGAGAATCATGGATACCATATACAGCATAGTGAGCGGGTGTTGCGTTTAGTTAAACTTGTTGGCATGGAAAATTATAGAATTACATTGGACATTGGAAATTTTATTGCCATTGATGAAGACCCTCTTGCGTCAACAAAGAAAATGATGGCATTGGCTTCACTGGTACATGTCAAAGATTTTTATATCCGAAATAAAAATAAAAATCCAGGAGAGGGCTTTCTTACAACAGCAGGAGGGAACTTTAAACGGGGAGCTATCGTTGGGCATGGCGACATGGATATACGCGGCATATTCAAGACCCTTAAAACAAATGGTTATGATGGTTACATCTCAATTGAATTTGCAGGCATGGAGGATTGTCTTTTGGCATCAAAAATAAGTATGGATAACACACGCAGGCTATGGAATGAAATGTAAATTATTAATCAAGAATGAAGTGAAATAAAAATGAATATCATGGTGATAGGAGCACATCCTGATGATCCGGACGCAATGTTTGGAGGAGGCGCAATGCTTTGTCGTGAACATGGCCATTCTGTCTGTATGGTCTCAATGACCAATGGAAATGCAGGGCATCACGAGATGAGGAGGACAGAGCTTGCAAAAAGGAGACATGAAGAAGCAATGGCTGCCGCAAAAATAATGGATGTTGAATATCTGATTATGTCTGTTAATGACTGCGAATTATTTCCAACTCTTGAAAACAGGAATATGCTCATAACGGAGATGAGAAAATTCAAACCTGATCTTATAATAACTCATCCGCCATGTGACTACCATCCTGACCATCGATATACTTCCCAATTGGTAATCGATACAAGTTATCTTTTGATTGTTCCTGCCATAGTTCCTGAAATACGGCCATTGACGGAAAATCCCTTTTACTTTTTTTCGGTGGATTCTCCCATGAGTAATATGATAAACGCTGTTTTGCCAATCGACAGAGTGTGGAATAAAAAGGTCAAGGTTTGGCATCAGCATGAATCCCAAATGTATGAATGGCTTCCTTGGACACGTAAAAAATTGGATGAAGTTCCCAAAACAGAAGTAGAAAAATTAAAATATTTGAGCTCTCAAAGGGGAGCAAGGCATATTAAGACAGCAAATAATTTTCGCGATTTACTTATTTGCGAGTTCGGAGAAGGAGGGAAATCTATTCGATACGCTGAAGGTTTTTGTACTGCAAATATCGGAAAGAAACTTATACAAGACGATTTAGTGAAAAGTTTTTCATTATCTGATTTTTTAAAAATAGGAGACTTCAAATGAATAATAAGTTGAAAATAGGCATCATCGGCTTGGGTGGAATTGGCTATTCTGCGCACATGAAAGCATTCAATGAAATTGAGAATTGTGAAATAGCGGCACTTTGCGATATTGACCCTTCGAAATTTGAAAGATTCCGAAAGGAGTATGGATTTAATAACTTTTACACGGATTACAAATCCATGTTAAAAAAAGAAGCGCTTGATGCAGTAGTGGTGGGAACATCAAATGATACCCATAAGGATATTTCCATCTTTGCGTTGGAAAGTGGAGTTGCAGTCCTATGTGAAAAGCCAGTATCAAGAAATAAAAATGAAGCTTTTGAAATTCAAAAAGTCATTGATGAAACATCTAAAAAGTTTATGGTTGGTCAGTGTTTCCGTTTTAGAAATCAGACAGAAAAAATTCAGGAAATTATCAGGGAAGATAAGCTCGGAGAAATTTACTACTGTCATGGTTCATACATAAGACAACGAGGAATTCCCGGGTATGGGACATGGTTTACTGATAAAAAACGCGCTGGCGGCGGAGTCATTTTAGACTTAGGCGTACATCTGATAGATTATGTTTGGTTTTTACTCGGGAAACCGGCGTTTAAAACGGTTTCCGCATATACGTATGGTGGGATAGGTAAAAGATTAGCTTCTGGAGAAATGATAGGCTTTAAAGGCAGCGCCTGGCCACCAACTTATTCAGGATTGGAGAAAAATATCTTTGACGTTGAGGAAATGGCATCAATCTTTATAAGATTTAAAAATAATGTTGCATTTCATCTTGAAGTAGCTTGGGCTATGAATATAGATAAGGCTTCCAGCGGCGGAGCCATATTCGGATCAAAGGGTAGTGTAACTTTGAATCCGGTTATTTACACTCATGAAGATAAAGACAATATGGTTTCCGAAGAACTTCCTTTTAAATTGGAGCCCTCTCACAGAAATCAGGCAAGAAAATTTATTCAGTTTTTGAATGGTGAAATAGATAATCCCGCTCCTATTGATGATGCGCTTAAAATCATGCATGTACTTGATGCGGTCTATGAATCAGCCCGGCAAAAAAAAGAAATATCTATTAATACAAAATAGAATTGAATAACCTACGCTACAAACAACACTATCTTCGAATGGTTTTGTCTGTTTGTTGGGGACATAGCAGAAAAATTTTCAGGTTAATAACGAAACGTCATTTTGTTTTAATTTAAAAGGGAGTTTTGAATAAAGTAGCTGGGAGATCAATATCTGTTCAAAGAATTGTTGAAATATATAAGGATTTGAAATAATGTTTAAAAATAAATTTCTGGAAGGTTATACGGATGTAAAGGTGTTTGGGGCTAACGGCAATGGCATTAGTGATGATACTGCCGCATTTAAGAAAGCACTCGAAGCGAATCGAGCGAAAATTTATATACCCAAAGGTGTATATTCTGTCTCTCTTCCTTTGTCGCTTTCTTCAGGCACGGCGATCATTGCGGATCCTGAAGCGCGTGTCAGGCTGGCCGATGGCGCGGGTATAAACAATGAAATCTGCTTGTTGCGCAATTCGGACTATAAAAACGGCAATGCCGATATACGCATTGAAGGCGGTACTTGGGATCTGAACTGCCAGAATAATCCCCGGGGAGAGGAATATAACCCACTGGCTTACCCTGGTGTGTGTTTTAGTTTCATAAAAGTGAAGGGATTGCGTGTTTGCAATACGGCAATCGTAAATCCTGATTCATTTTATCTCAGGATAGGCGAAACAGAGAATTTTCATTTTGAAAATATAAAATTCAGTACATCTTCAATCCACCCGAATCAGGATGGCGTGCATATAGGAGGATTCTGCCGTAACGGGGTTATAAGAAATATTCAGGGCATAACCCCGCATACGCCAAACGACGATATGATAGCCATAAATGCCGATGATGACGTTACACGGCATTTCAACAGGGGGATGAAATGCGGTCCGATCGAAAATATTATTGTTGAAAGCATCAAAGCAGTCAGTGCATATACTTTTGTTAGACTGTTGAGTTGCGGAAGCCCGATCCGGAATATTCTTCTCCGGAATCTTTCAGGATCTGTCGAACACTATGCCGTCAATGCTAACAGTTGGCGTTTTGCTAAAGGAACAGGACTGTTGGAAAATATTGTCATTTGCGACATGAAGGTAAATAAATTGGATGATAATAGAAACAGTCGTCCGCTGATAATTATCAATTCCAAGGTAAAGAATTTCATTGTTGATAATTATATAAGGGGCGATAGTACTGCTGCGCCAACTCTGCACATTGACAATAATAGCATAAACTCACTTGTCTGTGAAGGTCTTACGGAAGAGCAATTAGAATCGCTTGAAGCGGATTGCAATGTTCTTTTTAAAGAAAATGACTGTCTTCGCGGCGTCATAGACAAGGAACTGGTTTTAAAGAATGGAAGCATCGAAAGACTTTTCCTGACATCCGGTGTAGGAGGTACATCACATTGAGGATAGAAGATGTATAAAACCTGAAGTTTTCCTGATTTTCGGGAAAAAATATCAAGCGGCCCATTGGAAAATGGAGGCGCAAATGGATTTAATAGCGGGGATGAGTTGTTCAGGGCATCTCCCCGGTAAAATGGAACAGTCGGGAAGTTCGGCGGAGATTTTCCGCCGGACATCGGCAAAGGAAAAAGCCCCGGAGTGCCTGGATGGATGCCTCCTTTCGGGGGCGTGTTCGAGATTGAAGGCGTAAATCCACGTGAGGAACGTGGCGAAACAACAAAGGTTAAAATGATTTTCAACAGACAATTGATTGCGGCGCTGGGAGTCAATAGCCTCCAAGTCCTGTTTGATTTCCTTGAAACCGCTTTTGATTTTCCATCTTGCGGCGTAAAACACAATCATCTGTTCAGCGGTAAGTGCCAAGTCAGTGCTGATGAGAGGAAATGTGAAGCCCTAATAGACGAATACAACCTTGACCTGGCATCCGAGGGTTTGGGACATGCAGAGGAGTTCGGAAAATTCCACCGTGCGCTTCTTGCCGTAGATATGGATTTTGGCTGTTCTGGAAAAAGCTCTCAGCTCGGTGGAAAGCTCTTTTACGGGAGCGAGGCGTTTGCCAAATTTGGGGTGGCATCTGCGTTTGCCGGAAACAATCAGAGGAAGCTCGAAGAGCCTTGCGTTGATGCGGAGCCTGGTGAGAAGCTCGACAGAAAATGCGGAGTTTTTCCTGACCTCTTGAAGGAGCGGTCAGGACGGAAATCCTTGCTCATACAGTTGACTGCTATATCAACTATATGCTCGGAAACATTATCCTGCAGTTTGAAAAAAGCTTAAATTGAAACTCGCACATTGCATAAGTTTCAGAATTAAGGCGGGCAAAGCACGCCTTAAGAAAAAGTAATTGGAAAAACAGGAAAACTTTAGATATAAAATGAAACTTCTTTAAATTTTTATGGAGAAAATAATGGTACTCAAAGAAAGAATTGGTTTTTTCCTCCCCAGCCTTGGCTTTACTAACCCAAGTGACAGTATCGATTTTGTAAAAAAACGTGGTGGACTTGTTCAGGCATGGACAATATCAGCAATTTTAGCACATGAACAAAAATATGGTATCCCTTTTGATTTTCTGAAAAAGAAATTCTGTAGTGGCAGATTGAAAATATCCTCCCTTTCCGGATACATGGATTGGACAGACGAGAACAAAAATCATCAGCGAAAAGAAGAATTCAAGCGAATAGTAAATCAATGTGCAGAATTGAAAACAGATATAATATGTACCGAGACAGGAAGAAATTTTTCAGAACGTAATGATGAGAAGGCATGGTTTATTTTAACCAAATCAATAAGAGAATTATGCAGGTTTGCTGAAACTAAAAACGTCAGAATAGCAATAGAAATGGGGAGACGCGACTTGGTGTTTGGAATTGCTGCTTTTAAAAAACTTCAAGATACTGTTGGATGTAATAATTTAAAAATCAATTTTGATCCGGCAAATTTGTTTCGGGGAGGGCTTAATCCTGTAGATGTTCTCGAAGAGTTGAAAGGCGATATTGTTCAAGTACATCTGAAGGATGCTGATAAAAATGGCATGTCTCCGTTGACAAAAGGCAATGTAGATTTCCTGAGAATTTTTGATATCCTTGAGAATAACGGCTATAAAGGCAATTATATAATAGAACAGGAATATGTTGATAAACGAATGCATGAAAGGGTAAATAATGACTATGAAACAGCCATTCAAAAATTCTGTAACGTAAAAATTTTTAAGCGCAAACACGAATTTTTGTAATTTCTAAAAATATTTCTTGAAAAGTAACAAGGAAAGCTGAAGAGAATATAGATTTTGAATTTATTTATTAATTAAGTTGCTAAAAAAAATAGTAGAGAATAAAACGTCGAAAAATATAAGGGGGAGTTTAAGTGTGAACATTAAAGATTTACCCTGTGGAATAAATCCTCCGCCTCTGGTATTTTCGCACTTTCCAACATTGCAACAGGCGGTAATATGGAGGAACTGGGAAATTATTCCTGTAGAAAAACTTGCCTTGGTACTTAAAACAGAAAAAGCTGAAATATTGGAATTGGCAGAAGGAATGGGATTGCCTGTTCCTCCCAAAGTCGACAGTATCTGGATTGAAAAAAGTTATATCACTATCATCCGGAGTAATTGGCATCTTTTACCATACGAACAACTTCTTCAAGTCCTGGATTGGACGCCTGAGTATATGGCGCACATCTTAAAAGAGGAGGATTTCCTATGGCATAAACTAGGACATCTGAAACCCAATACTACCCCTGTTTATTATAGGCCATTAACTGATGATGAAAAAGAAAAAACTCTTATTCTGAAAAGAACATTCTTAGAAAATTTTCCCGATATTTATTTAAAAAAACGTGAGAAGCCTTTTGCTTTTGCACGAAAATTCGGAAAAACGAAAGATTCATTACTTTTAAAAGGTAATTTTAATTTTATTTATTCCTATTCGGCTTCTTATGGTGATTTTCTGCTTCATCCAGAACTTGATCCATTCCCTGAAAATCTACTCAAGCAATATTCAAGTATGGGGATAAAAGGTATTTGGTTCCAAGTGATACTTTATCTATTATATCCCATAGATGGTGCAAAAGAATTTTCAGAGGGATATGAGACAAGAATTAAAAATCTTAAAAAGCTGGTGGAAAAAGCTAAAAAATATGGAATAGACGTTTATCTTTATTTGAATGAACCTCGAGGTATGTCTGATAAGTTTTATTTAAAACACCCTGAATGGAAAGGCATTGAGACTGAAGATAAAGGAATTTTTACAAACTGTACAACCAGAAGCAAATCTCCGTTAAAATGGCTTGAAAATGCATCTCATCATGTATTCAAAAAGATACCGGACATTGCTGGTGCTTTTTTGATTTCAATGTCAGAAAATGCCACTCATTGTCATTCTCGCTGGAAAGGCGATCACTGTGACTACTGCAAGAAACGTTCGCTTCCGGAAATAATAGCAGAAATAGTCAAAGCAGTAGAACGAGGTATCCATAGAGCATCACCACGCGCCAAAGTAATAGTATGGAACTGGGGATGGAGTAGCGACTGGGAACATGATGTACTTGAACTTCTGCCTAAGAAAACATATTTGATGTGTGTCAGCGAAAAGGGTAAAGTTATAAATATCGGTGGAATAAAAGGGGAAATTGGGGATTATTCCATTTCTCAGGTCGGCCCCAGCAAGAGAATAGCAAAACTATGGGCCCATGCAAAAAAACTTGGTCTTAGGACTGTCGCCAAAGTACAACTGAATAACTCATGGGAATGTCCGGCAGTTCCATATATGCCAGTGTCGTATTTAGTGAAAGAACATCTGGACAAGCTTCAGAAAAATAGTATCGACGGTATAATGTTGAGTTGGACTTTGGGCGGTTATCCCGGAGGAAATTTGGAACTTCTGACAGGTACTCCAGAAGAAATAGCTTTGAAAAAATTCGGAGAAAAGGCTGCGCCATTAGTTTGTAACGCATGGAAAAAATTCAGCAATGCTTTCAGAGAATTCCCATTTCATGTAAAAGTATTATATTTCGCTCCGATGGCGTATGGTTCCCAAAATTTACTTTACCCTAAAAAAACAGGATACAAAGCATCCATGATTGGTTTTCCCTATGATGATTTGGAAACATGGCGTGCAATATATCCTGAGCTGATTTTTGAAAAACAGTTCCAAAATTTGACAGAACACTGGCACGAAGGTTTGAAAATACTTGAAGATGCCAGAAAGAGAATGCCGGCGAAGTCCCTTGATGATTTTACTGATCTTAAAAATGTTGCAATTGCTGCCTATTGCCATCTGAGAAGCACATATTTGCAAATACGCTTTATCAGATTAAGAGATAAAGGTTTAAAAGAAGGATTATTGCAAATCCTGAATGAGGAAATTAAGTTAGCAAAAATCATGCACGATATTGTTATGAGAGATTCGAGGATAGGCTTTGAAGCCAGCAATCACTATTTCTATACATTAAATGATTTAAGAGAAAAAGTCTTGAATTGTGAATATCTCAAATTATATCTCTGATATTTCTAAGGTTATATTTTTTATCATTAAAAAAAATAGCGGACATCGTTCTTTTTGAGTAAAGACAGGGCGGTCTGCACGTCTTATAAGGACGAAAATCGATTAAAAACGAATATGAATTTACCTTGCAACGACATGTTAGAAAAATCTGAAAACTATGAAAGAAACGAGTCTGTACTGAACCGCCAGTTTTAAAAAAAACAAATTATGAGGTGGAGTATGTAAAAGTAATGGAATAATTTAGATAACGGATCGTGCTGTCTTTTTCGGCACACGGTAAGTTGGCGTGGGAAGAGCAATGAGGCTTTAAAGCTTTGATTGTTTAAAAAGACGCGCCGGTAGAATGGTGTAAATCACCTTTTACCGGCGCGTCTTTTTTTTTGTTCATTCACGCCGGCTTCGCAGGAAAAATAATTTTCAACATAGGGCGGAAAAAATGAAAGGAAATGAAAATGCCGCAGAGCGGCTGACCGAACTTAAGGGTGAAACTAAAAACGTAATCGATATTTTGAGCGAGATCAGGCACATACATGCGTCGACATGGATGAAGAGGGTAAGGCAGGAACTTGGAAAATTGCGGAAGCAGCCCGGGTCAGTGCCGGTATCCGTCCAGGTGGAATGCCTTCTCTCCAAGCTCGGAGAAACGCTTGACGCCATCAAGGCAGCCATGAAAATATCCAGTTCGGATAAGTTGGCAGACGCGCATGAATATGTGTCCGGAGTGCTGAATAAATTCTCGGACGGAATTTTGGGTCATTAATGAAACACTAAAAAGGAATTTAAAGATGAACCCGATTTTTGTAATAAAACTTGGAAATGGAATTATGAAAAATTATGAACATCAGAATGCCGTGAAGAATCTCCTGGAGCATCCCATGTTCAAGGAACTTGAAGAAACCATAAGTGTGATGGAACGCTACATAGCCGAGGCGGTATTGAAGCATAAACTGTTGCTGCAACTGCGCAGTGACATCCTTGAGGCTTTCGGCATAAAAGAAAAACCTGAGACTGAGCAAGAAGCTCCGAAGAAAAAAGCTGAAAAGCCGGAGGCTAAATCTCCTCTGAAAAAACCATCGGACCCGCGTCTGGCAATCCTTGAGAAAGGAACCAAGAAGGTGATAAAGATATTCAAGAAGTCGCGAATGCTGAAGCGTTCCAAACTTTTGAAACCCTCCATGAAGGCTCTTATTGGAGCGCTGCAAAAATCAAAGCAATGCAAGTCGGAGACGGAGCGCGTTGTCCAATTGGAAGCCGCAATAGGAGAAGGATTGAACTGCCTCCAAAATTCGAAGATGGCGTCCCGTTCCAAAGTCCTCAAAGAGATAAAGGGGATATTGGAAGAGACCATCGACAGCAAGAACCAAGTCGGTAAATAACCTACAACAACGGAGAAGAAACATGTCATAATCACAGAACAGTCAAAGTAACGGATCGTATGGCCTCCGGATGGAGGAGCGATGCGATAAGTTGGTATGACGGCGTGGCCGGGCATCTGAAAAAGGAGCTTGGCCAGCCGAACTGAACGTACCGGTCAGGAAGGGAGTTTTATACGCCCTTTCGCCGGTACGTTTTTTTTGCCCGTAAAACAGAAATCAAAAAAAGGAAAAATATGAATACCCCGAAAGATAAAAAATGGCTCCTCAAGAAACTTGAGGAAGATGTCCGCAGGATAGCAAAGAGCATCAACGATACTCGTGGGATATGCCCGTCAGGTAAAATTGCGGAAGCCCGTGAATATCTAAATTCAGTCTTGAAACTGAATCTGGAACGCTCCATCACCGAGCGCATGAGGCGTCTTCACTGCGCTCTGCGAAAAGCCATGACGGCTCTCAACGAAACCAGAAGAGATTTTCATTCCAAACACCTAAAGTCCGTGCGTGAAGATATCTCCGACATTCTGAAAAAATATGAATCTCAAATCAACTAAAGGAAAACAACATGAACTACAGAAACCGTTATGAAGGAATCGATTCGAAAATAATAAAGATGGTTAAAAAGGCCGCAGAGAGAAGCGTCGGCAAAGCCGGAATCAGAAAGGAAGATGTACCGGACATTGAACAGGAGTTAATGGTTTTCGTTTTAAAAGGGATGGAGAATTACGATGAAAAAAAGGGTGGCCGCCCGGGCTACGTGAAAATGCTGATTATGAGCAAAATCAGGCAGATTATCCGCTGCCGGGTACGGCCTTCGGCAAGCACTGTTTTTGCTCAAATCTCCCTGAACATGGAATTAATGGTTGACGGCGAAATCTTCGAGCTGGTCGAATTTGTCAACGACAGCGGTATGCTTGAAGAGATGTATACCCGCCCGGAACCCGCCGCC
>Ga0076257_133_pt1 | contig 19731 bp, 15 predicted proteins | sample RifGroF2_FD_67746 | JGI IMG/M metagenome (GOLD analysis project Ga0076257, IMG submission 67746) | Parcubacteria (Uhrbacteria) bacterium GW2011_GWF2_39_13 | reverse complement strand
AACAATGTTCATGACGGCATACAATCTCGTCCGCTCAATGGTCTTGGAAGCGGCGCAGCTTTCAGGCATCCAGGCGACAAGGATTTCATTCGCGTCCGCCGCCGCGCTGACAGAAGAATGGATGCGCGTCATCCTCCTACGGAAACCAAATGTTTCCGTCCGCGAATTCAAGATGACATTCCTTGAATTGCTCTCTGAAAATACAGTTCCTTTGAGGCCGGGCCGCTCGGAACCGAGAGTGGTCAAACGCACCGAACAGCGTTTCCCGAAAATGAAGAAACCAAGAAAAAGTTATCCCGAACACAGAAAGGCCGCTTAAAATGAAACCTTATCTTAGTGACATTAGGCGCAGATGATATTTGTTTTTTTTCAACGTTATTTAAGGCATAGTCTGGAGGTCCTTTTTCCACGATGCATATTCTGTCCAGTTCATGTGTATACAGCAATATGTTTCCCTGTCGGTCGCGCCATTTATCAACATCTATTTGCTCTGGAATATCAATTGGCGTATTTTTGCCTATATTCAAGTGAACCAACACTGTATCCCAGTTTAATTTGGTCACTAAACTTACCAGCCCTTTTTTCCAGTCATCAATTACCTGATTCCGTTTTCCTTCCCAATATGCCTTGATCTGTTCTAATGTACGCGGGTAGAGGCTTTTTTCCCCCAGAACAGGCCACACCAGTTCTTTTCCAAATCCCCATTCTCCAATTGGAACCCTGTCAGCCTCTTCATGTCCAATTGCACAAAATACCCGTTCTTTTGAATTCATTGCCAGATTTCCAGATTTTATATTTATTTATATTTAGCTTTCAATGAAGTCCCTTTTTGGACACTGAGGCAGGCAAGCTCAATTATGTGAATAGGCCGACGTGCCCATTCAGGTGTAATGACAAGTGGGTCTGATTTGCATAAATGGTCAGAAATATTCTGGTAATATTTCAACCATTGTGCATCCGGGCATTTACCTGTTTCAGTAACAATGCTGCCGCCAGAATCATGAGTAATCATCTTCCAATCGCTGGAACCCATAATAAGAGAACCTTTTGTAGCTGTTATCTCAAACATACCTTCTTTAGGGTTGGAATCCAGCGAGGAAATACAAAGTGTTATCCACTGACCTGTGTTGAATCTGGCTACGAGAAAGGCTTCATCTTCGTTTGAATCTTCTTCCCATTTTGTCTGCCAAAAGCCATTTTTTGCAAAACCGCTGACTTCAGTGATTTCGGCATTTCCTATAATTTGCAGTGCGTATTCTAAGAGATGCACTCCCCAATTATAAAGTATGCCGCCTGAAATTGACTTGCTGGATCTCCATGAATCTTTCGGCTGACTCCAGTTTCCTGTATGCGCTTCAATTCTGACAACATCGCCAATTATCCCGGAGCGGACTTTCTCCAATGCAAACATTACATTTCCATCCCAGTGCCTATTGTGATAAGTACTCAGGAGACAACCTTGCTTTTGGGCTTCTTCTATCATTGTATCACATTCATCAGTTGTGAGAGCAAGAGGTTTTTCGCATATGACATGACGCCCTGATTTAAGGCATTCAAGCGCAAGAGCAGCATGTGTGTTGTGAGGAGTTATGATTGCCAGAAGATTGACAGAGGAGTTTTTAAGCATTGCAGAACGGGAAATCAAGCTTGGCTGCTTTCAGGCGTTCTTCATCTATTTCCATTACGGCAGTCGGATTCATGCCGACTTTTTTCATCTGTTCCAGATGTTTTTTCCCCATATTAAAAACTCCGCCATAGCCGATTACGCCGGTTTTTATATCTGATGCTTTTTTGAATTTCTGCATTTCAACGTCCTTATTTTAAAATTGTTCTTGTTATTGTCATTTTTTTAAAAGAGTATGATATTTCTTAATTTCCTATGGGATGGCTGTGTTTTCATTTGACAAAAATTTTATTTGCATTTTGCCTGTTTTCGATGAGGTGAATATGAGCGTTGATGACAATTCATCTATAAAAAACATTGCTTTCCCATAATTTTTTTCTGAAAGGTTTTTTTTCTGGCGGAATATTGCCAGGGCCTTTCCTGAAAACAATTGGCAGGACTTATTGCCGATGGTTACTTTTTCACAAGGATCTCCTGACGCAATACCGACTAATTGAACAATACCTTCTACTTGGAGTTCTAATAAATTATCAGCATGATTCAGCACATTTCCTTTAACGTCAACTAAGCCGATGGATACGAAAATATATTCTCCTGCCTCTTCCTCTTCGAGTTTCCGAATGTCCAGAGAGATATTTGCCGCCCGGCCCGGGGTGACGCTGATTTTTTCAATATGCTGGCCGGAAGAGGTTAAGGCGACAGCTCTGAGTTCACCAGGTTCATAAATGACATTCCATTCCAGATGAGAACCGGTTTTCGCGACTTTCGTTCCCATAGATCTGCCGTTCAGAAACAATTCAATTTCAGTACAATTGCTGTAAATCCATACGGGTACTTCTTTTCCTTCCTGTCCGGGATGTTCCCAAGGAGGGAAAACGTGCAACATGGGTGTGGTCGTCCATTCCTGTTGAAAGAAATAATAAGTATCTTTCCTGAAACGACATATATCCAAAGCCGCCCCCATCTGACTGTTGACAAGCGGCCAACCTGCAGTTTCCCCCAGGTAATCAATTGCTGCCCAGACAATGCCGCCGTAGAGATATTTTTTCTGTACGATTTCCGCCCATTCGCTTTCTGTCCGCCTGCATAAATCGAAGATGCTGACATAACTTCCCGTTTGTTCGAATACCCTTCCGTCTTCGCTATAATATTTTTTTCCACCAATGGAAAATGCGGCAGACTGGTATATTCCTCGTGCACCGCGGCCTGAACCAAATTCGGAAATGATAATTTTACGTTCAGGATAAAGTTCATGATCACGTTGAGTCCTCGCGGCTCCGCCGTTATAGCCGACTAAATCGGTAACCGCGGCAAAGCCGTTGATATTATGATCGCTGCTGCATTCAAGGGCAACAGCTGTCGGACGGGTCGGATCTTCCGAATGGGCAATATCATTGGCTTTGATGAGGCGGGCAGTAGTTTCACCATAAGCATCTCCGCCGTGATTGGCTAATCCCCAAATGATAACAGAGGGATGTCGGCGCGAAGCCTTTATGGATTCTCGCAAAGACTCATATTGAACATCTTCGGATAAAGAAATCAAGCCTCGATGTTCTGCCCAGAAAAGCATACCAATGCGATCACATTCCAGCATTAATGATTCAGACGCATGGTGATGTGCGGAACGGATTAAGTTACAGCCCATATTTTTTAATTCTGCCACAGTTATTGCGTTGGCTTCATAAGGAAGCGCAACACCAAATACCGCAAAATCATTATGTATGCAGCCGCCGCGGATTTGGAGGGGGGTACCGTTCAGAGAAAATTTCCCGTCCGGCGCAAAATCAAAATACCGCAACCCGAAATTTTCTTCCACCTTATCACTGATTTCCAAATCTGGAATTTCCAGTTCGCTCTCCAGGCAGTATAAAAACGGATTGTCTATATTCCAAAGCGTGGGCGAATGTATTTCCAACGTGTCCTCTGTTTTTAAAGTACCAGCGGAGGGCAGTTTAATTTTTTTCTGTTTGGACGCCGCGCAGTTCCCGTCGGGAGATAAAATCCGGTATTTCAGGATACCATCGCGAGCTTCATTTGAGGAATTGATTAAGGTTGCTGAAACGACGACCTTTCCGCTGTTGGTTTCTTTGAGAGTCACAATCGGGGAATAGTGCTCAAAGCGACAGGAAGGTGTAAATATAAGAGTCACATCCCTGTAAATGCCGGCACCTTCATGCCAATGACCTTGCTGTTCTTCAGCATTAACATGAATGGTGATGGAATAGGTGCTTCCGGGCCACCTGAAAGATCTTTCGTTGGCTCCCAAAAAACAGCTGATATCGTAAATTGCGGGTGTGTAACCGGAACGATTTTCACCAACGAATTCACCGTTTATCCAAATTTTACTATGCTTGAAAGCGCCTTCCATTTTGAGGAAGGCCCTGCCATCGCCGACTTCACCAAATATTTTAGGATCCATCCAGAATGTTTTGCGATACCAGCCTTCTCCAGAGGGCAAACCTGATTCATCTCTTGCTACAATGCTTTTCCCCAACGGTATGGCTTCGGTGATATTTTTTTTATCAAAAGGCCCCTCAATGCTCCAATCATGTGGCAGATCAATGTTACGCCAGTCGGCATCATTTGCGAGGTGAGGTGTACTTGACATGATAAAGCCTTTATGAAAGCACCAGTTATCGTTGAGACAATACACTGAACGTTTTTTTCTGACCGGTCTGGGCCTGAAGACGACGTTTTTTTCTGTTGGATTTATTTTATATTTATTTCCTTTGATTCCGAACATAGAGAATTTTCCTGTATTTTTTAATGTTTTAAAAACATTTTTCCGAAGAGTTTTTAAGCATTGCAGAAAGAGTGTTGTATGTTTCCGGGAAATCAAGCTTGGCTGCTTTCAGGCGTTCTTCATCTATTTCCATTACGGCAGTCGGATTCATGCCGACTTTTTTCATCTGTTCCAGATGTTTTTTTCCCATATTAAAAACTCCGCCATATCCGATTACGCCGGTTTTTATATCTGATGCTCTTTTGAAGCTCCGCATTTCAAAGTCCTTATTTTAAAATTGTTTTTACTGATTGTCACTTTTTAAAATAGTATGATATTTCTTAACTTCCTTTTCTGTTTGTACGGATAAAAAGGTGAAATTAATTTTATTGGACTGGCCTTTCTCTATTGATTTAAATTCAGCTGTTTTAGGAATATTGCCCTGTATCAACCATGAGTTTGTATTATGATATCTCATGACGATATTTTTACTGTTGACAATAATACCAAAACCTCCTTTGCTGTCAGTCTCAGGGAAAAAGAGCCAGTTCTCTGAAATTTCTTCACGTTTGGAGGTTGATATTACAGTGTCTCCGTCTTCCGTCACATACATAATAGAATGTAAAGGGATAGACCATGAAAAATAGCAGTCAGATGGATACTCGCTCAAGTTAAAAACCTCGCTTTCAATAAAAAGTATTCCGGGAAGATTTTTTCTGACTTCAAGAGATAAATTAAACTTTCGGGTATTATCTTTTACGGAAAAAGGTTTAGATGACAGTTCAATTCTTTTAACGTTTTCATCATCCTTCGCGACTGTTATTTTTTCTGTAACAACTGTTGCCATCCGATTATAAGCGCCGAGAGTATATGCTGCAAATTTAGTAGTTATACGAAATCTTGAACAACTGTTTACAGTTACGGTCAAATCCTCCGTTTTAATAATAATTTTATTGTTCTTTTCCCTTTCAATTGCAAATGTTTCTCCAAATGAATTTATGGGAACCAGGGAAATTATTAAAAATAAATACAATGGAATTTTCATAATTAATTATCCAGAATGAAATCTGTAGATTTATTGCCCTTTTCAAGTTGAAGAGCATCTACCCATATGGTTTTCTGGGATTGGGGAATAATAAAATAACTTGAATCCCAATATCCTTGTGGCATTTCAAGGGTTACATCTATATCATATCGCTTCCAATCTTTACTTAATTCAAAAGACTTTTTAATATCTTTTTTCCCTGCTTTAAACAAGATTAAAACTTTTTCGCCACCTTCTTTTCCTTTCATGTAAAGAGAGAAAACATATGGAGTTGGCTTTGTTGTGAGAGGCGGATAATATGCGCCCCATATAGCAGCCCTGTAACGGGTTTTCTCAGGATGTGAACTACGGTCAATTTTCAATGAATATTTTCCATGCCAGGGATTTTCATCATCCAAAAACCATTCTGAATTTTTCTCTGTAACTTCGGGAGTGTTTATTATCCGCCATGGATTAAAAAAGTTCGGTATCTTTGCATATTTGCATTCTTCGAAAGACGGGTTGGGAACTATGTTTTTTTGTTTCCTTATTGCTGATACTTTATCTTCCAGACTGTTTGACAGACCTGCAAATTTAGATGCTTTTTTATCTACACTGATATGGATCTTGACAGGTTCTCTCAAGTTCAAGGAGCTTTCAATAAAATAAGTTCTTGTACCAAATGGTTCGAGTTTATCAGAAAATGTTTTCCCATCTACAGCAATTTTTCTTTCGGGAAATATACTTTTTACAGAAATATTTTCTGTAAAATCATTAAGAGTGTATTTTACATCTACCTCATGATTCTTTACATTAGCCGCAAGTAGAAAATAGCCGCCTTCAGGTTTCTTAAATATGCAGCCGTAAACGCTTGGGAAATTGCCTTTTTTATAATCAAACTCTTCAGGTGAATAATCAATTTTCTGTTTTAATTGGCCTGTTAATATAGATGGAGCGATAATGTTTAGTTGAGCGGCCATATCACTCAGTGATTTCCACATGTATTTTGAATATACGCCATCCGAACTATAATAAAGTAACCCTCTTGCTCCATTTATAATCGCAATGTAGCTTTGACATAGTTGTTCCTGATAGGAAAGCGGATATGGACAGCCTACCGGGGCTAAACCACCGGCCAATGGCACGATTAAGAACGGTTTATGAACTGATTTTGCCGTATCTTCAAGCTTTGAAGTTGTCATTGCCATACAGTTTCCCACATCACTGTAAACCCCTTTTGACCAGCCGGGGAGAGTGTATATGTCAAAGGCAAGGATATCCATGGAATCTGTGGCATTCTTAACTTTGGGTATTGAGCTTGAAAATAATCCAAGTACCGGGTGATATGGGTCAAGTTCTTTTATTGTGTCATAGAACCAGTCGGCAACAACCAGTCTCATCTGCCAGTTGCTAAGGTTTATTTCATCAACGTTGTAATAAAAAAGAAAATTGGAAGATTTTTTTGCGGTTTCTACAGTTTCCTTAATAAAAGGGAGGAGTTTTTCATAACGCCCTCTCTGTAATATTTTTTCTTCCTCAAAACTTTTCCCCGGAATCTCAGCGGGAGTTATGCTCCCCCATATACCTGTCATCAGTTTATACTTTGACGTCATATCAAAATATGCTTTGTTGGCCTGAACATAAAAATCTTCATATTTCATTGTCCGTATGATAGAGTTTAAACCATTATCTTTGAAATTTTTTAATACTCTCTCGTATTCAGGAATTGGTACAAATTCGGAAGACAGAAATATTCCGAAAGGGAAAAATGGGACATTGTTTTTCAATATAATTCGCTGAAATCTGTCGGTTTTTACTTCCAACCCTGGGTTTGGCGTCAGTTTTACTATTTGAATTTCTTTTTCGCCTAGAATATGATTTTTACTGTCATTTAAAGATAGTTTAATAGTATTTTCCCCAATTTTTAATTTGCTTAAATCAACTGGAAAAGTTGTTTCTGAAAATAACTTATCAACTTTTTTAAGATCACTGTCTTTATCGCTTATATTTAAGCTGCATTCCTGTAATATTTTTTCAGGAAGCGAGAAGGTGCATCTGATATTTACCTGTTTTTCATCGGTATAGTAGTTTCTGTCAGGATATGCATCCGAAAAAGCAGATGAAGAGGTGCCAATATTTAATTTTTGAAGAACTGTTCCGGATGCAGTATCTTTTAGTGTCAGATTTATATCGCATGTACTGAAGTTCTCTGTCGGTATATCAAAAGATATATTGGTTTTGCTGCGTCCTGATAAAAATCCTTCTTTTGTGAAGTCATGTATTTTCCCGGTATTTTTATTTTCCTCCTCTAAGAGTAATGTGAACTTACCGTCCGCAGGAGAAAAAGAAATTATTTCTGCCGAAATATCATAAGAAATCTTGCCATTTAAATATTTATAATCACCTATTACTGTTTTTGAAATACCCGGCAAGAATGGGGCGTCCGCATGGAAGTCTTTCATATTTTCTATAGTTCCGAAATTTTCAGGCTCATGGGCGCGTTTGATTACTGGCGACCAGAATGAATATTTGATTTTTTCACCAAACTTCATACCCATATTATCAACAGTTACTTCTACTTTATTGCGTAAAAAGTTGATTTTTACATCCCCTGAAGTTTCCGAATTAAGAAGATAAAGAGGGATAGCTATCTCTGCTGTCCATGACTCTGCGCCCGATTTTACAGCTGAAAGCCAGGGAGTGTTCCAACCAGAATCATGTCCCGCGTTTTTAGAAATTCTTGATTCTCCCTGTACATTTGCAAAATTTAAGACATAATGATAATACATCTGGCGCGGATTTTCTCTCATGAGAAATATTTCAAAGGAATCGTCACTGTATAGTTTGTGATCGTCATGTTCATTTCCCAATTGCAGAAGTTGGTTCATGTTTGCGTTTTTGCATATTGCTCCGATATAAAGCCATTTGGCATCTCTTGTAAGAAATACCTCTGTGTCCTGGCTCTTCTCTCCTGTGTCTTTTTTTTGAAATATGAAAAAATCATCCAGCTTGCTGCTTTTTTTCCAGCACTCATCATCAAGGACTCCATCTATTTTAGGCGCAATTGAAGTTTCCTGAAGTGAAAAATGAGGTTTTTCAGTACTTTCAGAAATTAATGCGGCACATAAAAAGAAAACCGAGACCAATAGAATTTTTTTCATAATTCATCCCTTTTATTTAATTACTTAATGCGTCTATATAATTCCACGGTTTGAGAACACCGGATATCGTAAAATTATTCAAATAATTTCCATCTATTGAACGGACACTTCCATCGTTAAAAAAGCAGTTAGCCTTTTTCCCATGCCGCAGATGTATTACCTTATCTATACTTACACGGTCAAATTGATACCATTGTCTTGGGTCGGCAATGCTTATAATCGTGTCAGATATTATCGGAGTCCCAGGCTCCTTGATTTTGGAAAGATTAATATGTTCATAAATTCCATCTCCCAAATTAGAATTGGCATTGTTGGTCCAAAGCCCGTAGATGCATCCGCCGCCGTCTGTTCCATCAGCGCCTCTGTAAACATACGGACGAAATGAAGGGCAGACAAAAATGCATGCTTTTCTTCGTTCTGGCGTTGCAATATACCCCTCATTACAGATTATCTGTTGCCATGTCAGCCCTATATCATAATCATAGAAATAAGGAATATATCCGTTGAAGTCAATTGAATATTGAGTAAGAATAAGAGCGGCTTGTTTGATATTATTTTTGCATACTATGCCTTTTGCTGTATCTCTTGATTTTTTCAATGCAGGAAGAAGAAGTCCAGCTAGGATGGCGATAATCGAAATCACTATGAGGAGCTCCACGAGAGTGAAGAAAAATGATTTACATAATTCCATGAAGTTCTTTTTCAGAATATTTGTTTTCAAATTGATATTTTTCTTTCTCATGTTTTTCAGTAAATTATTTCGGTTTGTATTATACGTTTTCCCTATACGCTTTTCTAAAGACTTTCAGTAAATCTTCCGGGATAATATCTTTTTCCAGATCTATATGACGATGTTCTTCTGAAGATTTCATAGCTCCGACACCAACCATTTCCGCGGCAAAGGCATCTTCCACTGTAGTGAATGGCTTAGCTTTTCCCTGTATCATATTGTAAAAATGCAGTCCGGCAAAAGGTCCGCCATTATAATGTATTTTACCCTCATAATCGAATTTATATTCTTCGCGTTCAGGTAAACCTGGAATGGCACGGGATAAACTTATTCTGCCATCGCAATTGGGAATTTTTTCGCGCATACTCAACTCAATATAAAGGATGCCGTTAGTTCCTATAATTTCATAACGTCTTGAAAAATGGTTCTGAACAAAAAAACAATGTGCGTAAGAGCCGAAAATATTGTTGGTACATTCAACCAGACAAATTTCGTTATCATAAACATCAACTGTTTTTGAAAATGCGCACAGGTCATGGTTAAGATCAATATCCTTAACAGCGGCATTGGAACTTTTTCTGAGGGCGACACGGTTTGCGCATTTGAAATCATCACAAGTGGAACATGTCAATTTTTCAGATTTATTCCCGCCGAATTTCTGGAGGCGGCAAATTCCAGTGACTTTGCGTGGCGCAGCTCCACAGAGATAAAATGCCACATCCAGATCATGGGTTCCTTTCTCGATTAATTGCCCTCCTCCGCCTGCCATCGTCCTGCGATATGTGGTAAATAACGCTCCACCTCCATGATACTGAACAAAGTTGAAGGAACAGACTTTGCCGATTGCGCCTGATGTTATAAGTTGTTTTGCCTTCTGAATTATAGGAGCATAACGCATTACGTGATCGACCATTATCGGGGCTTTGTAGGAATTTGTCAGACGGGCTATTTCGCAGATTTTTTCGAATGTGCTGTCCAACGGTTTTTCCAACATTAACGGTAAATTGCCAGTCATGCAATCCTTAAGATTTTCATAGTGGAAACAATTCGGGCTGGCAATGATTATAGCGGCAAGTTTTTCCTTTGAAAGCATATCTTTAATTCTTTTATATCTGGTTGGCCTTTTCCCGTACCATGCGCATCCTTCTTCATAGCGGGCATCTTCCGGTTCCACTACAGCCGTAAAGTTAATTTTGCCACGAGTGGCATGGTGATATTCTAGAGAATGGCGCTTGCCCATTTCACCGAAACCTATAATAGCAACTTTTAGTTCAGGATTTATACTCATTTTAATTGCCTCTAAGTTTTAAAATAGGTAATTTTTGTTTCAACAATGACTTTTTCAGATTATTGTAAAAGGTCTTCATATCGTATATACTTTTTAATTACTTAATGCATCTATATAATTCCATGGATGGAGAACACCGGATATTTTAAAATTATTCAAATAATTTCCATCTATTGAACGCACACTTCCGTCGTTAAAAAGTATATTGGCTTTTTTTTGGTGTCGCAAATGTATTACCTTCTCCGAGTTTGTACTGTAAAAGCAATACCATTGCCTTGGGTCAGCGACACTTATAATAGTATCAGATATTATCGGTGTCTCCGTTGCGGTGATCAGATTGATATGTCCATCAATTCCACCTCCTAAATAATTTTGCCAAAGCCCATAGATGCATCCGGCGCCATCTGTTCCATCAGAGCCCCTGTAAACATACGGGCGAAAGGAAGGGCAGACAAAAATGCATGCTTTTCTTCGTTCTGGCGTTGCAATATACCCCTCATTACAGATTATCTGCTGCCAGGTGAGTTTCAAATCGTAATCGTAGTATTTAGGGATATACCCGCTGTAGTCGAGGGAGTATTGAGAGAGGACGAGCGCGACCTGTTTGATATTATTTTTGCATACTATGCCTTTCGCGGCATCTCTTGATTTTTTCAATGCAGGAAGAAGAAGTCCAGCAAGGATGGCGATAATAGAAATCACTATGAGGAGCTCGATTAAAGTAAAATTCCATTTTCCCTGCAGATAATTTGTTGAACAATTATTTATTTTCATATTACCCTTTTTCATAAATTTTCGATCCTTGGGGAGAGGACGATTTCATCAGCTTCATAAGTTTGACCATTGAGCGATTTAAAGAGATTTTCTACAGCCAGTTTTATTATTTCATCCGGGAACATGATCAGTTTGGCTGCCGGTTTTATCCTGGCCCCATAAAGGCCAAAATAATTTTCATCCAGCAGCACCGGGCAATGGCGTGTATCTATGCCGCTTTCTGATAACGCGATATCAACAGCCGTAAATTCAGAACCGAAAGTGAAGATTCCATCAATCGAATTGTTTGACAAAAGTTCCTTGACACAGTGCGTAATGTCGCTGTTTTCACTAACCTGTAAATGTTCATTATATGGTATGTTGCGCGCGGCAAATTCATCCCTCCAGCCATTATAAACCATGGACTTAATGGGGTATTCCGGTGTACTTCCCGTGAAAATTACGTTTTTGCGCTTGCGGTCAAGAAACCATGCGGCAACTAAACGGCCGCACTGATAGTAATCCGTTGTTACATGGAATTTGCCGCCGTTGGCAACACTGCCGATAATGTAAACGGGAATACGTTTTCTGGCAGCGGAAATCAAATCCATGCCGAACGCGTTCGGTCTGACCCAGATGATACCGTCAGGATTATACATTTGCAATTCTTCTAAAGCCTGGGCCCGTTCTGTCAGGTTCAGAGTTGCCATTCGCAAACGGATCGGCAGATATTTGAGCTGGTCGCAGACACGCGCCAGAATATTCATGAAAAATCCATCCAGATCGGTATGCCTGCCGCTGCCAAAAATCACCATCACTTTAAATGTCTTGCGTAAGGCAAAAGGACTATTGAGTGTTTTTGCCGAGTTAATGAAAGTTCCCAAACCCGGTTTAGCAGAAAGGCAGCCTTCATCAATCAATTCTTTTAACGCACGGCGGGCGGTAGGACGGGTAACATTAAATTTTTTGCATAATTCCCGTTCAGACATTATGCGGATGTCTTTCCGGGTATGTTCCAGCATCAGGTCAACCACGTATTGCCTTATTCTCATGTATGCCGGTAACGCTGCCATATTGACAATTCCCATTAATGGTAAAACTTATATTTACCATTAATTATAAAGCAGAATTCACTAAAAGGCAATACTTTAATCTAAAGTTTTTCCATTTTTCCCAGTAGCTGGTAATCAATGACGGCAGTCTCAAATGGAGCCGTGGCAGGTCTTCGCTCGGTTTAAGCGGCTTCACCGCCCCCAACTCCATTTTCCTTAAAAACCATCCATCATCTTGCGGCGTAAAATAATAGACAGCTTTAAAAGATTGAGAGCAAGTGCCGCGACAGAGTGGGCGGCACAGAAAAAGTAGGCGACGCCTACCATTTGAGACTACCGTCAATCAGTCCGCCGTGGTATTCCAAAACTAAATTCTGCAAAATGACGGATTGATTTGAACTCAAGTCATCCGTCAACAAATTTTCAACTGCCCGTTATTTTATGATTTTGGGAAAAAATGAACTGGGGTTTGTTTTTGAAGAATGCCTGTCCGGGCGTGAATTGCTGGAACACGCCGGAAAAATCACTCATGAGGAAGCATTGAAAAAAGCTCAGCTTGAGTATGAAAAATACCGTCGAAAACAGCGTGAACAACCCAGCGAAGTTGAAAAACATTTTATTGAAGCTGGAAAAGAGATAAAGCTTATTTCCTTGAAAGCCAAGAAAACCGGAACTTTTTTGAAGTAGTAAAAGCAGGCATCTCCGATAAGCCTTATTTCCCGACGTGTCGCTTAAAGTTTTTCCGCCGGTTTCCTGTCTTCCCTTGTGGATTGAGAATCCCCCCCTTTGACGCATTTTATCTTGCATTTTAACGCGCATTTTGAGCCTGCCGTACTGACGAGTGAAGCGAAGGAGGCTGGCGACGGCAGGCGGTAATAGCATGTACAACGTAAAATTGTATCAATTCAAATAATAGAGCGGAAGTTTTCCACAATTTAAAATAGTTGTATATTTATAAAATATAGATTTACAAGTAGTAATGGCTATTAAATATTTTTTTAATCTATTGGGGTTTAATTCCCCGACCCTTTGGGTCGTTAAAATACCGCTCCCGGTCGTACCGGGGCGGGGTCCAGCAACGAAATTGCTGGTCGGCCGGTCACGAAGTGACGTTTCTAACGGGGGGCTTCGCCCCGGACGAAATCCCGATACCCCGATGCTCTGTGTCGGGGTAGTTCATTATTCCTCGTGTTTCTAGCCTGCCGTACTGACTGAGCGAAGCGAAGGAGGCTGGCGACGGCAGGCGGTGATTGCATGTACAACGTGGAAGTGTATCAATTCAAATCATGTGGCGAAGCATTCCCTCTTAGATTGATTTTCACCTAAATGCAGTTTTCATATACTAAAAAATTAGCAGGTAGGATACCTGCACTTCGTGAAAAAACCTTGTTTTTTCCGTACTGCCGCTCATTTCACTGCGGCAGAGAAAAGGAATAACAATTTTCCATACGATTAAATTACACGGCATGCTTAGAAATTTTTAAGTCGTGGAAATACCTAATGTAAAATTTATTACGAGTTAATCAGTGGAACCATATCCGGAGTGTCATCTCAAACTTAAAAAAGTCTTTGTTAATGGGGTTTTGATTTCTTTTGTTTTATCATTAGATTTGTTTAGTTTTAGCACCGTGCTATCGTATCGCAAAGATAAAAAGTAGGGAGGTCGTGATGGCAAATCCAACCCAAACAGTTTTCATTCTCGGAGCAGGAGCCTCGAAGGAATGTGGCGCACCTTTAATGGGAGAATTCCTTGATGCAGCACATGATTTAATGCTACTCGGACAAACTAATGGAGCAGATGAAGATTTTCAACGTGTATTTAAATGGGTGGCAGCTTTAAAACAAACTCACTCTATGAGTAACTTGGACATTCAGAATATCGAATCTGTTTTTTCGGCTTTGGAGATGTCAAAAATTTTGAATTGTTTTTCTAGAATCAATGCTTCTGATAAATCTAACTCTGAAATCGATGAATATGAAAAAACAGTTGCATCACTAAGAAAAGTCATTGCTATTACTCTGGAAAATAAAACAGCTATAAAGAGTACTAATCAACCAAATATATTATACCTACGTTATGCAGAATTTTCTGATCTAATTGAAGATTTAACCAAAAAAGTCACACCTCATCATGTAGTAACGATAATATCATTCAATTATGATTTAACTCTTGACTATGCGCTGATACATAGAGGGAAGGATAAGAATAAAATTTCCTATGAGTATTGCCTTGAGGAAAAAAATAAAGAGTTGCTTCCGTTGCTTAAGCTTCATGGATCCCTAAATTGGTTTCATTGCGAGAAATGTAAAAAGATAATAACTCCTATTCCTAGAGCAGAAACAGAAATAGATAAAAATGGAACTTATTATATAACAAAGATAAAAGCACACGCCGTATGCCCTAAATGCCGTAACACTCTTTCAAATGAGCCGATAATTGTGCCTCCTACATGGAATAAAAATAGTCATTATGATAAAATTTCACATGTTTGGAGCCATTCAGCAGAAAAACTGAGTATGGCAGAAAATATATTTGTAATTGGGTTTTCTCTTCCAGAAACTGATTCGTTTTTTAAGTATCTCTATGGTCTTGGAACTGTGGGTTCTTCTCATTTTAAAAGGTTTTGGGTATTTAATCCGGACGAAACTGTAAAGCAAAAATTTCAATCAATACTTGGTCCATTGGCAGATAAAAGATTTCGATTTTTCCCTACTCGCTTTTCTAAAGCGACATCTGAAATATTAATAAACTTCAAAAGAAATTGAATAGGGAAATACTTAAAATGTTATGAAATGTAGGCTTGGAGATGGTTGCAAAAGGGTGAAAATTTGGTATTTTGAGCCTGCCGTACTGACTGAGCGAAGCGAAGGAGGCTGGCAACGGCAGGCGGTTATTGCAGGTATAACGTGGAAGTGTATCAATACAGTTTTCATATACTAAAAAATTAAATTACACGGTATGTTTAGAATTTTTAAGTCGTGGAAATGCTTAATATAAAATATATTACAAGTTAATCATCTGAGGTGTACCCGGAGCGACACCAGGAGTGGCTCAATCAGTGGGGTTATACTTGGCGCGAGATTATAAGAGTTTTGAATTTGCTCAAAATAGACTATATTATGGAAATAAAACCAAGAAAGGGGAAAATGCCATGAGCTGTATTTTTTCTCCATCAGAAATAAATATGTGGGATAACAACAAAGACCAAGAAAGTCTTCCCAAGACAGAAACAGCTATTAATGAAAAATATCTAAAGCGAGAATTACGTATTGTAACTGAACTTAATCGTGAACAGCTTCCCAATTTCGTTGCAGCTCTTCGTCGAAACGACTGGATGGATGTACGTCCATTTTATCAGCGTAGACCTCGTTGGGATGAAAAAAGGCAATCCAAGCTTATTGAATCATTTATTATGAATATTCCAGTACCTCCACTGTTTGTTTATGAATCTGATTATGCTAAGTATGAAGTTATGGATGGACAACAACGTATAGCCTCCGTCAAAGATTTTTATGACAATATTTTCAAATTAAAAGGCCTCGAACAATGGCCGGAACTTAATGGAAGATATTACAGAGACTTACCTTCAGAAATAAAAAAAGGCCTTGATAGGCGTTCTATAACATATTTTGTATTGTTAAAGGAATCTGCAACAAATTCGGAGGAAGAACTCCTTCTCAGGCAACAAGTTTTTGAACGTTTAAATACTGGAGGGGTTGATTTAACTAACCAAGAAATACGGCATTGTATTTATCATGGAGCGTTTAATGACTTACTTATGAAACTGTCAAAAAATGAAACCTTTAGGAATGCATGGGGGCTTCCACAATATAGTACCGAAACAGATTCAAGTCCATCGAAGGAATTCCTTAAAAATACTTTTTATATTAAAATGCAAGATATTGAGGTAATTTTACGTTTTTTTGCATTACGCCATGTTGATAGATTTGTCGGGAGTATGCAACATTTTTTAGATCTATATATGATTAGATCAAAGCATTTTACCTCACAAGATATCGAAGTATTGGAAGGTCTTTTTAATAGTACAATGGATGTGTCATATAGGATTTATGGTGATAGCTTATTCCGTCCATGGCTTCGCACTAAAAATAAGATTTCCCCTAAGCCTCATCTTGCTTATGCTGATGCTGTTATGGTTGGGGTAAGTCGTTATTTGGATTATGCGGACTTGCTTATATCAAAGAGGGAAATAATTATTGAAAAAACCAATAAATTAATTTGTGAGTCTCCTCCGAATGCTTTCACAGGACAAGGGAATACGAAGACAGACGTTAAAAATAGAATTACATTGTATTCCGAAGTGTTAAATTCTGTTCTGGGGGGATGCATGTAGACATGGGACGGCTTACCACTCAAATTGCATTGCAAATTAATTCACTTATGGAATGCATGGATATTGTAGATGCATTGTATAATACTTTGCCTCTCTTGGAAAAACTTGATGTAACTTCTTTGCAAAAATCTACCAATCAGTTGCTAGAGCCTGTCAAACAGTTGCTAGAGCCTATCAAACAGTTGCTAGAGCCTATCAAACAGTTACATTCGCACTTGAATGATTTTAAAATATTTCATCATTGCGCAGCTATAACGCGACTATATTCAGCGTATGAAACATTTATAGATAAACTTGTTGGGGAATATTTAGAACAACTACCCAAATTATATCCGGCATATGTTGATCTTCCAGAAGCCTTACGTACACAAAACAGAAACGCTATAGGCAAAATCTTGCAAAAGTGGGGGAAAGAATCATGGCAATATTCGCAGTTAACAGAAAAAAGTCTAGTTGAAGGTCTAAGTAAGGGAGTTTCTGGAGAAGCTGATTATTATCTATTAAGTCACGCTTTTCTCATTGAAAGTAATAATTATAGAGCCCACGTTATTGAAAAAATATTTCATGGGATTGGGATTGATAAGCCTATTGAATACGTTCAACGTTCAATGAAGATGCAAGAATTAATGCAATCAAGCCTATATTTCGGTGACTCAATTGATGTTATTCTTAATCAAATAGTTAGCTATAGGAATAATTTTTCTCATTCTGAGCCCGATAATTTGATATCTCCTAAAATTCTTAATTTTTATATGCAGTTTTTAAATATTTTTTGTGAAATTCTCCGCGAGCGCTTAGATAGCGAACTTATATCTCGTCGGATATCACAAGGAATTGGAATTAAAAAATACGGAGTAATTATCAAAAGATTTAAGGATAATATTGTTGGTGTTAAAGGTATTATGCAAACCACAATTCACGAAAATGATAATGTTGTTTTATGGTCAAATCAAAGAGGCTTATGGGGTAAAATAAAATCCATTGAACTAAATCACAAAACTAAAAAGCAGCTTCGGGTTTCTTCTGATACTGTGTTCAGTCTCCGTTTAGATATCAAGGCAAAAGAAGGAAATGAATTATACGAGTTCTCTGATATCTAAATAAATTAGTTAGTCAGGGGTATTTCTATTATTTTCGAGGCTAAACATCACTGGATAATTTGTAGTATTTAACATTAAATTTTCTGTTATTTTTTATTCAATCAATCCCGTATTCTAATATTGCATTTCTTTCCTTGCTCATCGTTTAACAGTGTGTTTTGAGGCTGGCAAGTGGAACTGGGGTTGGGAAAAAGGGATTCGGCAGAGGGTAGGAGATGTGTTTTATCGGGAAGTTAAAAGAGGCATTTTTAGAGGTTTTTTTTCATATTAGAGCCTGTCCGCAAAAAGCATATTTCTGAAAAAGCTCATGCCGGAAGTGCTGGCATGGGGAAAAGTCAGCCCTTGAGCGTCACGCAAAATGGATTTTTCATGGCGAAGGACAGAAAAACTCCCCCGAAAGGGCAGAATGTATCCTGTCGGAGATGAGCCAAGACGTTTAAGCGGCGGCTTTTTCTTTTTGTCGCCGGGCGGCTGAAATCATTTTAGCGAGCAGATGAAGATTATGAGTGAGAACCGACCATGCGGTGTGAGATTTTTTGTCGTCAAATTTCCGGCATGGCATATGTTGACCGATGAAGCGTTTGACGGCGGCGATGCGGCCTTCAGTCTGGCTACGCCTTTTCTGTAAAGGCTTGAATTTTTCTTCGTTGTTTTTCGCCTCAAGATCAGCAGGTGAACGAGGTCGAAGCCCATTATAAATGTTATGCTTTTCGAGTTCTTTGTTATTAGGTTTTCCGGCGAAACCACGGTCGGAAGTTATCGATTGCACGCCATGATTTTGAGGATTGTAACGGGCCATGAATTCGCGGAACTTTTTCTGGTCGGCGGTTTTATCTTCATAAAGTTGCCAGTCAGCGATAAAGCCGTTCCGTTGTTCAGCTATGAAAAGTTCATTTCCAAATTCAACTTCCGCACCGGATTTTCCTCTCACGATGGCGGCGGCGTTGTCATCATAGAGGCTGAGGATTTTTTCATCGGCATCAAGCTTTTCACCTCTGATAATCCTGCGGTGCGCCTGTTCAATGGCAACTGGCAGTTTTTCAAGTACGTTATCAATACGTTCTACAATTCTATCAATCTGTTTATCGCTTAAGTCTGTCTTGCGCCTGTTGCCGAAGAGTATATCACGGTAGTTTTGAGCGTGTTTCTTTACGGTGCGGCAAAGTTTCTTCATGCGCCGCAAAACATTTTTTCTGCATTTATCGGAGTCTTTGCGACGACGGCAATTTGCCATTTCCATGCAGTAAGAATTAATCTGGTTGAGGAAAGATTCAGGCGCGGGGATACGATGTTTCAATCCATGCCGCCTTATGCAGAGAATTGCTTTCACGAGCGTCCTCACCGCATCCCTCAGAAGCACCCAGTCAACCGGAAAATGTATCATTGCCATCAGGCAGGTCGAGTCAATCCAGATATCTTTAACGTCTAACGGTTCCTCTAACTCAAACACATGAAAAACATTCCCTTCCGCACTGAAGGCGGTCGCCAGTGAAGCATTGAGTTTTCGGATAATTTCTTCCGGCACAATTGAGGCGAACTCCTGAAGTTTACTTTTACCCGGGCTTTTATTGTTTGCGAAATCCCCTCCGAAAATAAACCTGCGGAAGTCCTCGCTCGCTGCAAACAGAAACGCAGCTTCCCTGAACGATTTGTGCAGATCAATCCTCAGATAATTGCAGCGCAAAGCGCGTACCGCGTTAAGCGTGTACCGCTCTACTGCTTTGGGGTTCATTTCAAAATTCGGATTGCCGGAATGTTCGATGCCTGCCTGCCTGATTTGTTCGACATAATCCGAGGCAAATTCAAATTCGAGCCCGCTTTCCGTCAATATCCGGTCAACTATTTCCAGCCGCTCGCATAAATCGCGATATTCTTTGTTTGTACTTCTGATTGGCGCTTGAAACAACCCGCTTTGATAGGCT
>Ga0076257_116_pt1 | contig 20074 bp, 16 predicted proteins | sample RifGroF2_FD_67746 | JGI IMG/M metagenome (GOLD analysis project Ga0076257, IMG submission 67746) | Parcubacteria (Uhrbacteria) bacterium GW2011_GWF2_39_13 | reverse complement strand
TCTTAAATTACTTTCCAGACCGACACACGAATGCCTCAGCTGAATCCTTCAATGCCAAGCTCAAAGGCTTTCGAGCACTCGTTAGAGGGGTGAGAGACACGAAGTTCTTCCTCTTTCGAGTTGCTAAGCTTTATGGGTAACGGAGGCTACCCCAGCAAATTTACGCTTGATCCGTCCGCGTGGTCGTCGGCTTCTTCGACGGGGTCGGTCTCGGCGTCGACGGCTGGGACGGCCGCGATCGTGGCGACTTTGTGGGGGTCTCCTCCTCACGGAAGGTTCTCTGATCCTCGTTCCTTGAGCCCTTGCTCCTCTTGAAATCTTGATCCTCCAGTTTCCGCCGAAGGCGGATCGCGGCAACTTTTGCGAGCAAGTCGCTCATTCAACCCTTGGAGGATGCTCACAACAATGTGAACACCCTCCTTTTCTTTTTGTCATAGTGTAAAATATGAACTGTCTTGTACATCTGGTAAGTCGTTTTTTTCTTTTACTCGTCTGTAATACGATGAATTAGGAAACTCGATGAGATTGTGGTGCCCGTAAGCCGCAAGATCGCGAGTTTCCTAATTCATCGTTATAATGACCTTGTATGGCTTACCACAAGACTGTTTTGATTATTCCACCCAATGACGCTGAGGCTCTGATGATCTGTCAATTAGCCCAAAAACTGGGGCTTCCTGTGATTGAATCCAAACAACATCATGGAGCCTCGTTGGATAAAGGTCATGATTATGTCAAAGAAATAAAAGCAGGTGGATACACACGAGTGATTATTGTGGAGATGCCAGGACTCAAAACAGAGGCGTTGTTGTGCAAGAGAGGAATTAAGGTTGATATTATTGATCATCATCATTACACCGGTCTTTCGCGCGCCCATGATAAACATGGGAAACTTCTACCAAGTTCTTTGGAACAGTTTTTAAAGAAGTTTCGCATTACAGATTCTCGAATGATGGCGTGGGGTTTTACTCCCCGTCTTGTTCGGGGGATCGGGATTCAAGATCGTGGATATGTCTGGGCATTACAATATGAAGGATATTCCAAAAAAGAGATTAAAGCTGTCATGGCGTTTCATGATGAGCTTATGGCTCACCTTCAAGATCCTAAAAAAGAACAGCACAAAAAACGTCTCGCTCAAAAGGCTTGGGAGCGTAGAAAAAAATGGCGAGAGTTTTGGATTGTAAGCACGAAAGCCAATATACAACTTCGCCCGGCACTTTCTCGTATCATTGTGGATCAAGTTGGAAAGCCTGTGTCTCTTATTATTTTAGAATACGGACGAGGACTCGTTTACGTTCAGGAATCTCCTTACGCGCTTCATTTGTTTGAACGATTTGGCGGATTCACGTTTGGATTAGATCGAAATTGGGGATATCGGAACGGACCAGAAAAAAAGATCACTTTATTAGATATTAAAAAAGCCATTAAGGTGGTTCAGGAGAAGAAATAGATTTATAAAGGAAAAGAAAAAAATATCTGCTCCAATATGCGACCTATTCTTATCGGACTTGCCGGCCTTTCTGGGGCTGGAAAATCTACCCTTGCCGATCATTTGCAGACTCAGGGAGGTGTGAAACGTTTTCGTTTTGATGCGTATTATAAAACAATGGAAGATTGTCCAAAGCTTCCTGATGGTCGGGCTCATTGGGATCTTCCCCAGAGTCTGTATTTGGATGAGGTCTATGAGGCTCTTGAGGAATTAAGAGCAGGGAATGATATTTTTCTTCCCCTTTATCATCGACGATTATGTCGTCGTACAGGGAGCTTATTATTTAAAATAGCTCCTGTTGTTTTTGTAGAAGGATTGCAGCTTTTCTCTGATGCGCGGATTCGTCAGCTTTTTGATTTGCGTTTGTGGTTGGATGTGGATGAGCAAACAGCTCTTACACGTCGTTTGGAACGTCAACCTCAGTATGACGTGGAGTATCATCGGACAGTTGCTCTGCCTGCTCAGCGCGAAATTGTGGTCCCTCTCAAAAAATATGCTCATGCCATTATTGATGGATCACAATCTATTCGAGAAGTTTCATACACCACAGACAAACTGATTCATACATTTCTTGGGGTCTAAAGTAAATTCAGGTACAATAGATTCATTATGTGGAGATTTGAATCTGTACACGAGCGTTTACAGACACGCTTTCTTGATGAAGTCATACGTTGGGTTGAACGTGATGAACATTTATCTGGACATGCTCGATCTTTGATTGAGGCTGCTGCTTCTCAAGAACCACTCATTGCACAGAGTTTAAAAACACCTCAAGACATTCGCTATCATGCCGAAGGTCCAGTCTTGTTTGATCATCTTCAACTCATGCTCGCCTTTTTATTTGCGGTGGTTGAAGAGAAAATTCACCTGATTGATATTGAAGAATTTCGTCGACTTAAAGGATATGAAGGGGAAATTGAAGAGCTCGAAGAATTGTTAAAAGAACAGGTTTCTTTTTTTCATGTGTTTATTTTGTGTCACGATGCGGCCAAATGGCCGTCCGTAAGTTTTGCGTCCCGAAAAGGATCCAAAGGCGAATTTCTCGGATTTCAAACATCCAGAGCTCACATGTACGATCAATCAGTACCAGAACGCATGAAATGGTTGAATGAGTACCTAAGACTCTATCAGGATTTTTCCGTGCAACAATCAACGAATTCAGATCGAGAAAAACAATCGTCATTTTATTTAACCTATGGCATTGATGTGCATTATCCCAATCATGCACGAAAAATTCATGCGCCTGTTTTTGAAGCCTTACTCAACCGTTTTTCTCAGGCTCATCAACTTCCTTCTCGAGATCGAGAAATGTTAGGAGATCTAATTGCTCATCACATGGAGTTTGGAGCAGATTTTTCCCAAGTGCGTCCCTCACGTATTGAACGTTATATTCATTTATCCTCTCGTAGAGGGTACGATGCTGATGATTTTATTGATCTCCTTCAAGGATGTCTTTTTCTAGATCATGTTGTGGGATCCAAGCGATTGAATCCTCATGGCTATTGGCATGATCCTTCCTCTTTGATTTTTTGCCTCAAAAGCGAGCACGATTGGGCTCCCCATCGTCGTGCACAAAAAGAAGTCGCTCGTGAAGAACGTGAAAGAAAAGAACGTCTTCAGCTCTTTAAAGAGGCTGGATTAGATGGAGTCGCGCTTATGGACTTGCTTGAAATGGATCCAGGATCTGAATTTGGTTTGGTATTGCGACGTATTCATGCGGCTATCTTAGGTCAAGGAGATTTACCCAAATTTGGGGAACCGATTGATCAGGAACTCGAAAATCGTATTGCTGTTTTTTATCAAAAATTGTTTTCTCAAAAAGTCTAGGTATGCTTGCCTTTATCAAAGGAATTGTTTTACATCAGGGTATAGGATATCTTCTCCTAGAGTGTGGAGGAATCGGCTACAAAATCACCTTGCCAGAGACTATTGTTTGTCATGCTCAAGATCAGGCGACCTTTTTTCTTCACGAAGTGGTTCGTGAGAATGAACGGGAGTTATTCGGTTTTACTTCCATTGGACAACTTGAATTATTTTGGAAGCTTCTTAATGTTTCGGGTGTGGGACCGCGCAGTGGACAGAAAATTGTTTTTTCTGACGAAACAGATCACATCAAGGCAAAAATAATGGCAGGAGATGTCGTCTCTTTAACGCACATTCCCGGCATTGGAAAAAAGACCGCACAAAAAATTATTCTTGAACTCAAAGGAGTCTTAGCGGAAGAGCCGCTCATGAACATTGGAGATTTAGATGCCGTAGAAGCTCTTGTGGGATTAGGATACTCACGACGTGATGCCCAGGATGCTCTTTTTGAATTAGAAGAGACGGATACCGAAAACCGTATTCGAGCCGCACTCAAACGATTGAGTCGTTCCTCATAGATTTTTAACGGTATGAATCAGTTAGAATGGAATCAGTTTGTGCATATGCATGGTCCTCTTTCCGGGAGTTTTTTGCATTCTTGGGAATGGGGAGAGTTTCAGAAAGCAGTTGGGGAACAGGTGCGACGCGAGATCATTACTCACAAAGACCAAACGATTGGTGTGGCTCAGTGGTTGGATCGTCAGTTACCATTTTTTGGAACATACAGTTTTTGTCCGAAGGGACCTATTTTTTGTGAAGCAGCTGATCTTCTTGAATGGAGTCGTTTTTTTCAAGACCAGATTTTTTTACGCGTAGAACCTGAGCGTGAGATTTTGACAAAACAGATTTGTAAATCTATCGACCTCAATCCTGCGCATACGCTTTTGACAGATTTTTCCAAAACAGAAGAGGAACTGATGCAGGCTATGCATCCGAAAACTCGTTACAACATTCGCATTGCGCAAAAGCATGAAGTACAGATTGATCTTAATAGAATTGATTTTGAAACGGTGTGGAAAATGTTTGAACAAACGTCTTCTCGCGGACAATTTCGTTTGCATGCAAAGAGGTATTATAAAACCATGATTGAGTCGCTGCAGACAGGGGATTGTCGGGCTTTTTTAGCTGTGGCCAAACATAAAGATCTTTTGCTTGCGGCAAACATTTTGATTGATTTTGGCAAGACTCGGACCTATTTGCATGGAGCATCTTCAAACGAGCATCGAAATTTTATGGGTCCATATTTGCTCCATTGGGAATTGATGAAAAATGCAAAACAGCAAGGATTAGAGATATATGATTGGTGGGGTGTGGCTGCGCAGAACGCGTCAGGGTATCATCCATGGGCTGGAATCTCTCGATTTAAAAGAGGGTTTGGGGGAATACAATCACAGACTCCAGGAACACAGGATATAATAGGAAAACCATTGAAATATCATCTTTATCAATTAGCACGTCGTGTTCGGCGCATGATATGAAAACAGTCGTTATCACAGGGGTTAGTAAAGGAATTGGAAAAGCACTTTGCGAGAAATTTCTTGCAGAGGGATCTATGGTCATAGGAACGTATTTTGTTCATTCTCCGATTATTCATCCACATTTTGTTGGTATCCCGCTTGACCTTGCACAGGAGGATTCGATTTCTTCTGCTGTTGTGCAGATAAAAGCTGTAGGAAAGAAGATTGATCTTTTGATCAATAACGCAGGAATATTAGCAGATGAAGATCAGACGTCTGTTGAAATTGAACAGCTACGTAGAACGCTTGAAGTTAATTTGATTGGGACGATTGATTTTACACAGCGAATGCTTCCACTCTTGAATCAAAAATCTCATATCGTGAATATTTCATCAACCGCCGGTTCTTTGTCGTTGGTCGGGAAGGTGTCTCACTTTATGGGTCATTATCCAGCGTATAAAATATCCAAAGCCGCATTGAATATGTACGCCCGTACACTCGCGCTTGAATTGGCTGATACGGGAATCATCGTGTCTTGCGTCCATCCAGGTTGGGTCAAGACCGATATCGGAGGACAAGAAGCAGACTTGACTCCAGAACAAGCAGCAGAAGGGATTTATGGTCTGGCGATCAGTCGCCCTGAGTCCGGAGGCTTTTGGTTCGACAGTAAACCGCTTCCTTGGTGATAGGGCTTTTTTCTTTGGGACTATTCTTTGTCTTGCTTTTTAAGTGATAGAATAAACAGGGTTAATTAAACGAATGTTATCTTTATGTCAGATATTGAAAGAGGTTCTGGACCAGATCCCAGAGAATTAGCCCTGGTGTCTTCTGTAGAATTAGGAAACAAATCAAAAGAAGGTCTGGAAGCAAGAGAAGAGATTCTGAAACCATCTCCGGAAGAACAAATAGAACAAATAGAAGAAAGAATCGAATCACGAGAACAGAGAATTGAACACGTGGTTGAATCTATTGGCACAACCAAAGCCGAGTTGACCGCATTGAGAGAAAATTTAGGCCTTCCTCCTTTGGAAGAGACACCTCCTAGTATTTTTTCTGACGAGCGATCTTTGGAGGATTTACAAGCAGAACACGAAGCATTGGAAAAACAAAAAGAGGAGCTTGTCAATCAACAAGAGAAACAAAAACTGATCGAAGAAGAAAAAGCTAAGATTTTACAGGAAAGATTAGATGAACTTTTTAAACAGTTTGAAGGATTAAGCGCTGTTGATTTAGGAAGCCTTTTAAATACCGGAAAAATGTCCAATGAACAGTCTATGGAAAGCAAATCTATGGGGTTATTGGATCCGGAAATGGCGAAGTCTTTGCTTCAGGCGTTTAAAGAAGGGGTGAAACTTCTTCCAGAAATTTTAAAAACCATTCCAGATCTGCTAAAGAAGTTTAATGAGGACTTAACAAAAGAGGCAAAAGAACGCGTCGAAAAGAAATTAGAAGAAGAAAAACGATCATCAGAAGAAGAACAGAAGAGACAGGAAAATCCTGAACCGTCTGAAGAATCTGAAGAAGCAAGGGTTGAATTAAATCAATCAGAACAAGCCGGAGATTTCGTTGAGGATGGAAAAGTTGAAACTCCCACTGAATAATCCATTAAGGAATTTTATAAAAACAGCCCTAGGGCTGTTTTTCGTTTTGACATCGTTTTCATTTGTGGTGGTGGTTGACGCTCAGGTGTTTTTGATTTATAAAGGAGCGGCGTTTGGATTTCCCATGCGCTTTGTGTTTCTTCCTTCAGGCAGGAGAGATCATGAGAAAATGGTTCGTTGCATGTTGTGTCTTGTTGTTCACCATTTCCATTTCCGTTCAGGCCGCGCCCGATCGTGGTCAAAAGACTTCTTCCAGCAAGATCGCTGGCACTTTCTCACAAGAAGGTGATGAACAGACAAAAAAAGGGACCTGGTCCTGGAACAGCGACCGGGTCGAACAGATCTGCGAAGAAAGTCGCTTGTCTGACGGCGATTTTTTCGGAACTTTGTTGTGTGGGTTCTGGACCACACACACAGAAGCCAGAGTAAAGTAAGACTCCTCCCACCACGCCCACACGCTCATCCAAGCTCGGATGAGCTTTTTAAATAAAAAAGTTTATAAAGGAAAACAGCTTTATGAGCTATTTCTTGTATAATAAATGCATTTTTTAAGCCATTTTAGATAAAAAAGACATTAAAATAGAAATATCCGTCATGAGCTCTTGACATAATTATCCGTTTATGATATCTTATACAGGCTGATCGCTCAATCGAAAACGAGCGGTCCAGACAGCGTCGACGCCTAACCATTCAGGGTTGGGGGTGACCGCTGAAAATAAAATCCAGGGTTGAAGAAGTTTTATCCCTGGTCAGCTTTCCGGGCAAAAACGGGTCAGGGCAAACCTCGGCGCACGCCGGCGGTGTCAGATTAAATCTGACACGCTGGGTCGCGGGGTCTATCATCTAGGTCATTACCCCGTTGGAGCCGCACCCACTCGAGTCCCCATTTGGGATTTCGTTTGAGAGGGTAGCGGTGTCCATGCCTGGAAACTGTTTTTTGAACTTTTTCAACAAATTGAAAGGAGGTGGCCTAATGCGGATCAATCGATTCGCAGGGCACGGGTGGTAGTATAATCACCCGCTACCGTCACCAGCCTGGGATCCACACCCGCGCCTCTGCTGCGCCATCGAGGGGGGTCTCAGGCTTTAACCCAAAACAGTTCGAGGAGCAGACAGACCATAAACCTGAGGTCGAGTCTGCAAAGTTAGGAGGACCGAGTGTCGGTATTGTACACATCGGGTTTCGTGTAAACGCAACCCTCGCACAACCGACCACCGCCCGGAGCCACCGTCCGCCGCACGCACAACATCGCCCGCGGCAAAGGCTCCCGGCTTCCCCCCGTATAATCCCCGGCTAAGGAGGCCTCATGCGCCGCCATCCAAGCCACTTCGGTTAGTGGCTTCAGTCATGACCCCGCTCAACGCTTGAGCGGGGCCATTCTTTTTTAGAAATAATTTTCCCCTTCGACTCCGGTCCCGTGGGTCGCTGTACTCAGGGAATATTTGGAAAACAAAATGAGACCCTTCACTTGGAGTCTCATTTTTTTTGTTTCTTATTTTGCTTTCACGACGGTTCCTTTTCCAACTGCGAATTCATCTTCGGGAAGTTCTGTGGTGATTTCAGAGATCGATTTTTTTAATGCTTCTGAGGTTACGGTATCTTTTGCTTCAACAGTCGTGGTGTTGGTGAGTCGGACAAAGTGTCCTATGTCTGCCTCACTTGGATTGATCGCCAGTTCAAACCAGGCGCCTGCATGTCCCAATTCTGCCAAGAGCTTTGGAATCGTCCAAATAATTTGTCGTGTCGTTGCGTTGTAATTGAGCGTTCCAATATCTGTGTCTGTACTTTCCATCCAGGTCACATGTTGAGGGAGTGTGGTGGATAAGCGAATCGTTTCGAGTGTGTGAAGGCTATTTGAAAGGTTCCAGTACACACGGTAAGTAGTTGTTTGTCCTACTTGTGGAGGCACAGATCCTGTCCCAATAGATGTTCCATTTTCTGAAAAATAACGTGCTTGTACGTGAGCAGATACATCTGAATTTAAGGTAATGGTGATAGGGGTTGCTTCAAGCGTTCGAGTGGAAGCGATTGATCCAATTTTATTCAGAGCCAATGTGACATTGAGGGTAAAAGCATCGGCATCTGTTTGCGCAAGTTTAGTAAACAGAGGCAGACCAAGATCAATAACGTTAGATTCCTCTGGTGATAGTGTTCCAAGACCGTTCCATTGAATTTCATTTCCGGTTCGAGTTCCACCTCCAAGATTTGCAAGTTTCCAATCGATCGGAAGATTTTTATCGCTAGAAAGAGTAAGCGTGAGACCGAGATCTTCGACTGTCTCGGTTCCATTGTTGGCATAATCTACAGAAATGCGCAGTGTCTCTCCCAAATCAGCTGTTTGATTTTGGTTTGATCCATTCACAATCACAGAAAAACTCACGACTCCTCCTAATACGTCTGTGATCACTTCTTGGGATGATTGTGTATAGACGATTTCATCTTGCACAAAGCCTACGCTTGCTCCTAAGGTTTGTTCTCCGGAAGCAGTCGAAGTGTATGTTCCTTTGAGCGTGATGGCTATGAGCGTTCCGGGTTCCAATGTGGCGATCGTCCAATAGGAGAAACCTTCCTCAAGGGCAGGCTCTGATTGTGTGAGGGTAAAATTTTCTGGAAGTCGGGGATTAACACGCAGATTGAAGATCGGATCAGAACCGCTGTTTTGAATGTTGATGACATACTCAGAAGTGTCTCCTGTAAGCGCTTTTTCTGGACCTGTAAGAGACAGCTGTAAAACAGAATCAACAATTTCAACTTTTTGCGTTGTAATATCTTGAAAATTTGAACTGAAATTTGCTGGTTTATAGGTGAACAAGGCTTGGAGCCTCTGAGAACTAGAGACGTCTGCCAGAAAAACTCCCGTTACAGTGATCGCCCCATCGGATCCTCCGCTGAGGGAACCAATGGTCCATTCACCTGCCTGGGAAGGTTCTGGGACGGTGGAGTAGAGATGAAACGTGTTTGGAAGATTTAACTTCATTCCTAAAGAAGCAATAGGGACATCTCCCGTATTCTCATATCGAAAGGTGTAGCTGACTTCTTCTCCAGATTTGACTTCTGAAGGTCCTTCAACAGAAAGAGAGAGCGTTTCACTTTTTTGGAAGAGTGTTTGTGAGAAAACAAAAAATCCACCCCAAGCAATAGCACAGATGAGTGCCAAGAGCCCTATGGTTTTAAGTAACCATCGAGTAATACGAGATCGACCTCCGCGATCGAGCTTGCTCAGATCAGGAACATGCCCATCGGATCCTTCATAAATAGAACGCAATTGTCTTCGAATTTCACGAGCGGATCGACGTTTGGGAAGTCTGTTCACGGTCATAGTGATTCTAAGAGAATAGCAAACAGGTCGTCAGTCTCATTTGAAAAAACGGCTGAATCTAGTGTGTGAGAACTCCATAAAGAAGTGAGTGTTTCTGGAAGGTGAACATGAACGGTAGTTGTACGATCCAAAATGCCTGACTGTTTTTGGATGGTGAGCGTATAGGGCTGAGTGTGCGCAATACCCATCCAAGATTTCAAAGAACGAAGAGCATTTTTTTCTTCCATCAGAGATTCAACGGTAAAAGGAAGTTCGTACACAAACGTGATGGTTGATGTAGTTCCTGGTTTTGTCTGAACCCAGTTTCCAAACACCGTTTTTCCATGTTCTTGCGTGATATGTGTTCCACTTAAGGAATCGATTTCTTTTGTCAGGAGACTATAGGCAAGGTCGTCGTCGATGGTCCATCCATCCTCAGGTTCATCAAACAAAGATTCATCTGGAATACTGAAGCCATTTGCTTTGAGGAGTTTGCTGCCTTTGGGAGTATACAGGCGCAGGTAATCCACGTTATTTACTCCTGTAAACAGAAGTCCTTGAATTCCATAGTGGGTTCGGGCAATCGTGACCGTATTGGTAATTTTTCCGTTTTGTCCGATATCAACCGCCACGTCAACCTGTTCTTCAATCACTCCGTCAGTTTTTCCTCCTCCAAGGTTTGCATCTACGATCATCAGGTAATCCCCACTGGTCCATTTGATTTCTCCACCCCATCCTTGGTCAAGAATTTGTCTTTGTAGAGTTTCATCTGCCAAATAAAGTTGAAGATCTTTTGTGGTGAGACCTTTATTGAGAGCGTCTACAATACTCAGGAAGTCTTCAGACGTTTTTTCAATCGCCCGTTCTACGAGTTTTGGAGCAATATCTCCGATAAACGCTTTTGGGGTATTTTCTTGTTTGTCGTATTCATACTCGACAATTTTTTGGGCTTCGAAGATGAAGTTTTCTTCCGTAATTGTGCGGTTGTATTCTTCCATTTCCACGGGTCCCAAGAGACCAATCAGTTCTGAAACAAAGGTAGCATTTACTGTCAGAACTCCATCGACACTTGGTCCTCCAGCATCTTGATAAAACTGCATGAGCTGTCTGGCGGAAGTCGGGAAGTCTGGAAACCAGTTTCCATCTTGAAATTCCCAGCGGGCAGAAAGCAGTCGTAGAGGTTCAGGGGCAACGAGATTTTCTTTTAGACTTCCTTGAAGGTCATAGGATCCTCCTCCTGGAACTTCTAACTGTTCGATCACGCCGTCATGAATTTTTATTTCTGCAAAACTTCCGATAAAACCCCCTGTGGGGCGAATTTCCATATTGTTTTGAAAGGCGATTAAATAACGTTTTGTTCCATCTGCTCCCAAGAGGATTCTGGCGAGCGTAAAAAATTGTTGAAATTCATCGATCGTTGTCAGAAGCATGGGAAGATTTTTTTGAGCACTTGAAAGGATAGATCGGTGAGTTTTTGGGATCACCTCAAGATCTATCTTTTCCAGAGCTTTTTGTGCGTTTTGAAGATGAGGGATTGCAGAGCTTAGATACGCTTCCAAAATATTTAATCGAGAAACAGGCGTCGGTTGCAGTTCCTTTTCCATAGTTTCATATCCCGTACTGAGTCTTTCTCCAGCAATAGAAAGTTCTTTTCCTACTTCTACCAAAGCCTCTCCCGTTTGAAAACTGGCTTGTGTCATGGGAAGAATCGATAAGAGAAGATTTGTTCCTTCTCCTAAATCAGCAATGGTATTTTTTGCATTTTGAAACCGTTCGTTTGCTCGACCAAAATGAATGTTGGCTTCAGAGGCATTTTTTGCCAGAGCTGCTTGAGCTCCAGCAGAAAGAAAGGACACAGCTTCTTCTCCTGTTTGTTCGAGTTCTGTTTTTGTTCCACGAAGATCTTGAACGACGTTCATCGCATGCAGTGGCAGGACAAATAGAAAAGAAAGTCCAATAAATGAGGCAATGGCTCGTTGCCATCCAAACGCAGGAAAGGGAATTCGCAAAGAAGGGCGTTGTATCTCTAATTCTTCTAAGGGCAGAAAGTCTATTTCTTCCACAGTTTCATCCTCTTCTTCTGGAAAATCAAAGTAAGCAAAAATATCTTCGGGTGTTTTTTTCGCCACAAAGGCTTCGGTTGAAATGGGTTGGAAAGAAACAGTGTCGTAGCGAAGGGCTCCAGGATAGACCGTATTTGTAACAATAGGTTCAAGAGTTGGAAGGGAAATCGTTGTAAGGGAACCAGAGCGAGTTTTTACATCCTGGGTGAGTTGATAATGAATTTCTTCTGAGTGAATCTGGAGATCTCCTTGTGTTTGAACGACTGAAAAATTGAGAGGTTCAGTGGGAAGAGGATTGGTTAAGAGGTTAATGTGTAAAGGTTCTAAAGAGGTTTCTTCGATGGATTCCTTGGGGGAAAGAGATTCTTTTTTTAAGGAGAGGACAAAGGGAGAAAGGGGCTGTTCTTTTTTTTCTACTTGGATATGTTTGTTTTTTGGAACAACCACATCCAGAGACTGGATGTTTTTTTTACGAGATTCAAGTCGTTTCATCGCGCGTTTGGGGGATTGATTTTGTGTTTTGCTTGTCACACAGGTAACGCAAACAGCTCGTTTGGAAGAACGAGTTTTTGTTTGTTTGGTTGTTGTGGATTTTTTAGACACAGGATTCGTAGATCTGTAGCGTTTGTTTGGCCATCTCTGACCAAGAATAGCGTTTAATTTGTTCGTAGCCTTTTCGTTTGAGTTGTGTTTGAAGCGCTGGGTCAGTAAAGAGTTTTTCCATAGTCTGTATCATGTCTGTCACGTTCTCTGGATCAAAATAAACAGCTGCCTCACCTAAAATTTCTGGAAGAGAAGATCTGTTTGACGCAAGAATGGGGACGCCGAAGCTCATGGCTTCAAGAGGCGGCAGACCAAAGCCTTCACAACGGGAAGGGAAAAGATACAGTGTAGCTGCTTGATACAGCTGGGCAAGTTCTTCGTCAGTGGGATTTAAGATAAAATGGATAGTTTCCTGATCTATTTTTTGTTCAAGAACCTTTTTTTTGAGTCGTTGATAAAAAAGGTCATCACGTCCGGTAAGAACTAAATGAATTTCTGGATGATATTTGTGAAAGAGAGAAAACGCTTCAACAAGTTTTTCAAGATTTTTGTGAGGATAAGCATTACCTACGTAGAGAAAATAAGAGCCTAATTCTTGAAACTGTTTTGGAGACACACGCGTAACCATTTGAGAAAGATCCGTTAGACCCTCGTAAATAACATGGATTTTTTCTTCTGGGAGAGAAGGAAAATGTTTGAGGATGGAAGACTTTGTGTAATGTGAAACAGCAATGATCGCTTTGGATTTTTTCAATGTATGAACAAGATTCAATCGGTATGCTTGATATTTGGCCGCATACACAAATGGATGGCGTGTGGTTGCTTTTGCCGAACGTGGTTCTTCGAGCAAAATCAAATCGTGGATCGTGACGACAAATGGTGTTTGAAGTCTCAGAGGAACATTCCAGTGGGGGAAGTGCACAAGATCTAACGCTTCACGATCAATCAATCTTGGCATGACCCACTGTTCTTTGAATGTATACCAATGGGTATTGGTGATACATACTTGTGCATTCTTTTTTTTTATTCCTTCTGTTTGTTCTTGATTTTTAAGAAACAAAAGATAGCGGTTCTTTTGGTCAAGTTGCAGCAGTTCCTTCACAAGCTGCTCAACATAACGCCCAAGACCGCCCCCACCCACATCTGGTCCTAACATCCTGGCATCTATCCCGACGTTCATGACTAAATTATAACAAAAAATCCCGGTTTTGTTCCCAGGATATCCACATATATTGTTTTGATGGTCGTTTTACTTGACGTCAGTGGTTTTCAGAAACGTTATGGCTTTTTCTAATTGGTCATTAAAATTTTTATCCATATTGATAGAACGAAAACCATATTTTTTCGTTTCCTTATCAAAAAATTTTCCATAGTAACTGATCATTTCTGCAATTTTATAGAATGTCTCTTTCTTTTTTGTTTTGGCAAGAATCCAATCATTTGGCGTTGAACTTTTTTCAACATCTTGAACAAATTTTTTAATATCTTTCTTCAATAAGAAGAGGGCTTGGAAATGTGTGTGTCCGTGTTTTTTGATCAGACGATCAGCAAGCTGTGGAGTCACATGATAACCTTCGATAATATAATCATTCCCATCAGTAATTTCACAGATTGAAAGCATGTCTATAGCATCATAGCTAGCTTTTGCTTGTTGAATATAGTTTTTAGCAATCTGTTTTGGTGTATTGAATAAATACGTTTCATCATTGGTTTTTCCTTTGGAAGCGTTATGGGGATAAAGCTTGTTCAATTTTTCTTTTGAAACATACTTTGATGTATATGCACGAGCAATCACTTGCAATGTATCTGAAGCAACCCATTGAATACCAAGTCTTTTCGCAAATAACTTTGCAAGAGTTGTCTTTCCACACTTGGGTGGTCCACCGATGAGATAGATCATATTTAGTCTTTGAATTCTAGCGAGAGTAAAAATTTTCGTTCAAAAAGTCCTAATTTCTTTTTAAAAATGGTACAACTAAAATAAATCCAGCAATACCAATAATTATACCCATAACTGTCAAAGCTTGTGGCAAGGTGTATACATCAACCAACCAGCCAACCATCGGAGCCATAAGCGCATAAAAAATATGCTCGATAAAACTTTTTACCGAAAATACTGTGGCCCGGATAGTTGAATCGGTTTCTTTGTGGATATAATCAGAAATTACTACCGAGGAAAACCCGTCAATAAATTGAAATATAAATACGATAACAAAACTGAAAATAAAAATAATGTTCCCCATGAGAATATAGCAAAGACTGGTTAACAGGAATAAAAGAACAAGGGAAGTATTTTGACCCAACAGCTCTTCAATAATATGTGAATATTTCGCACTTAACGCTTTAATCACATTAAAAGTGGCAAAGACCAATCCAAAATATACTGCATCAAGGCCAGACAGTTTAAAGTATGGCTGATACAGCCAATAGGCAACACCAATGGCGCTGGCGATAATAGCGGAATATAAAAGTAACTGCCGTATTTTTTTATTTTGGAAAACGGATTTCTTAACTGCTTTCATTGAGTTGAATATCGAACTTTGTTTTGAGAAGGTTTCTCTGGGTTCAGGTTCGTAAAAAGAAAGGGATACCAATATCAGTAGTAAATAGAATGGAATCATGGCAAGAAATGGATACCTTAAATTAAATCCTCCTAGTAAGCCACCGACAACGCTTGCGATAGAAATTCCTATTGAATAAAAAAAGACTGTGTTGCCCCAAACTTTTTTATAGGAATTTTCTTTCCCCAAGGATTTTAAAGTATCATAGATAAAAGCTGAATCCGCACCCGAAATAAACGCACCAGCCAATGCCCAGAATATCGTTGCAATAAGAAAATAATAAAAATTAGTTCCTAATACAAACGCTATCATCGCTAATGTTGCAAAAACACTGGTTATGAGTAGAGACTTTTTTTTACCAATACTATCGGCAAAATGGCCCGTGGGAATTTCCATGACTATCCAGATAATCGCGCTAATGGATTGGAGCACCATTATTTGAGTTAGCGTTAACCCATTATGTTGGTAAAATAAAATAATAATTGGTGTATAGAACATTAAGCTATACAAAATCTCGTATAGATAAAATTTCCAAATATTATTTTCTAATTTTTTTTGGTTAATTTCCATTTGTGTAGTTTTGAAACTGTTTTTATTCCCTCAGGGTAAATACCCCGTCAGCTTGGCTCGCGTACTCTGCTTATCACTAAGCCTACCTGCCGTGAGCTTGTCCAACGGTCGAAGGCCATAGATGCATTTACTCCTTCGACTTCGGTTCGTCGAACGAACCTCCGCTCAGGGAATATACAGCTTGATACCCCGTCAGCTTGCTGCGGGGTTATTCATTAGAACTTTCTCATTCCCCATAAGATATTATGGAGGAATTATGTAATGGAACTGTTGAACACTTTTAGTGTTTCTCTAGCGGTTTTGTCCCAAGAGAATTGTCTGACGCGTTCTAATCCTCGTTCAATAAGGTATTTTTGGAGAGTTGATGATCCTAATAATCCTTTAAGAGCTTCTGTGATGTCACGGCTGTTATAGGGATCGATGTAGAGACAGGCATTCCCTCCCACTTCAGGAAGTGACGAAGTGTGCGAGGTAATGACAGGAACTCCACTTGCAAATGATTCAAGAACAGGAAGTCCGAAGCCTTCATAAATGGATGGAAAAATGGTTGAAAGAGCACAACGATAGACAGCAGACAGTTCCTGGCTTTGAAGATATCCTTTGTGATGAATCCAGTGTGCAACATCTTTTCTCCATAAACGTCGACGAACTGGATGTGATCGCCATCCCCAGGAACCGACAATGACCAGATGAAGATCGTCATGAGTGGATTCTCGATACTGTTTAATTCCTTCAATTAAGGCGAGAAGATTTTTTCGCGGTTCAATCGTTCCTACAAAAAGAACAAATCGTTTGGGAAGTTTGAGTCGTGATCGAACGCCATGATCAGAACTTTGCATCTTTGAACTAAATTGTGCGGAGACTCCATGAGGAATCATTTGAGTCTTTCCAACAGCCGTCTCAAAAAGTCGCTCTAAATCATGTTGTGTTGAGGAAGAGGGAACGATGATCTTTTTACTTTTTGCAACGAGTTCTTGAGGGCATGTAGCTTTATGCCAAAGCTGCATTTTTTTTGAGTAAAATTCCGGGTGAGACATCCATGAAAGATCGTGGATGGTTAAAACGGTAGGAATATCTCCCGGCAATGTCGTAATATTGAGGTTCGGAAGGAAGATCAAATCAATTGGTTCTTTACTGTGCCAGTTGATTGTAGGGTGTTGGAGAAAAAACGACCTGAGATTTACGAGCTTATTTGGAACACGAAGGTGGAGTTTGCTCACACGAGGATGTATGTCCTGTGTCCATTCTTTGGTAAATGCGGGAGGTTGAGTACCTGTAGAAAACAGAACATACTCATTTTCTTGGTCGATCGAAAAAAGCGCACGCAAGAGATGTTGGGTGTATCCTCCCACTCCTGCTGGGTGCGCTTGTGTCAGATGTCGAATGTCTACCAAGATCCGCATATTTTATGTTTGATTTGATTGATGTTTCTCCCATTCTTTTTGAACAAAGACTTGGATCTCGTCTTCAAATCGTTTTCGGGAAAATGTTTGGGCGTAGGCTTTAATTGCTTGAGGATTCCAATCTCTCTCATTAAATCGGATCAAGAAGTCAGCAAGTTCTTCCCAGCTTTGTTCGTCAAAAAAGGTTCCGGAGAGTCCTTCTTTGACCGTTTCTGTGGCTCCCCCGCGTCGCCAAGCAATCACCGGGCGTCCCGCAGCCATCGATTCAACGGGAGTAATACCAAAATCTTCTTCTTGAGGATGAATGAAGGCACGGGCACCAGCGTAGAGTCGTGCTTGTTCCTCATCATTCACACGTCCCATAAATTGGATATGAGATTTGGCTTGTTTACGAAGTTCTTTTTCCACAGGTCCTGAGCCAAAAATTTTAAGAGGAATGCCTGTACGGTTTGCTGCTTCAATGACCAGATCATAACGCTTATACGCAACCAATCGTCCGCCTGTCAGGAAATATTTTTTTGGTTCAGAGGAAATCGAAAAACGATTGGTGTCTACTGGCGGATGAATGACGACAGCGTCTCGTCGATAATATTTTTGAATACGGCGACGAACGGTTTGAGAGTTTGCCACAAACACATCTACTCGATCGGCTGCCTGGCGATCCCATAGGCGCAAACGTGAAAGGATCGGAGGAAGCATGAGTTTAATCAGGCGCGGGACATGGAGCTCTTCGATGTAGCTGCGTGTATCGCTCCAAAGATAACGAGTAGGAGTATGGCAGTAACAAATATGCAAAGTATTCTCTCGGGTAATAACTCCTTTGGCAAAAGCGCTTGTAGAAGAGAAAACGACGTCATAACCAGATAGATCGTAGTGTTCTGTAGCTGTTGGCATCAGCGGCAAATACCACTGATATTTGCGTCGACCTAAAGGAAGACATTCTAAAAAGGATGTACGAATATCTCGACCCTTAAAAGCCGGCAGGGAATTTGGATCAAAAAGAAGAGTGTACAAAGGAGCCTGCGGCCACAAACCATGCAAGACATCCAACACCTTTTCCGCTCCTCCATCTTGGATTAAATAATCATGAACAAGCGCCAATTTCATAGATAGGGAAATCCTATCAGTGATCACCCTTTTTGCCAAAAAAAGCCTTAGTATGTGCCTTTGGGAAACAGGACGACTAAGGGGGTTTTCAATAAAATATAGAAATCCAACCATGGACTCCAGTGTTCAATGTAATAGGTGTCTAGTCGAACTTCATCATCGAAATTGAGATTTGCTCGACCAGAAATTTGTGCCATTCCTGTGATTCCTGGTTTGATGGTCATGACTTTTCGCTGTTCCGGTTTATAGTTATCAACTTCTTCTGGTAGGTGTGGACGAGGACCCACTAAAGACATTTTGCCGGAGAACACGAGGAAAAGTTCAGGAAGTTCATCAATGGAAAATTTACGGATAAAGTTTCCTACCCGTGTGACACGAGGATCATCTTTAATTTTGACAAGCGGTGTTCCTTTGCGTGTGTCTTGCCCTGCAAGTTCACTGTAACGCAAAGAATGGGTTCCCGGACGCATGGAGCGAAGTTTGAAATACTGAAAAGGTTTTCCCTCTTGACCGATACGTTGGCATGAAGATCCGTCATCGAGTTTAGAGAAAAGAATAGGTCCGCGTGAATCAAGTTTAATCGCAATCGCGGCAGCCAGAATGATGGGGGACGTAAGCACAATAAGAATGGACGAAGCAGTGATATCAAAGAGCCGTTTGTAAATTGCCCCCCAACCGTCTAAAGGCGTTTTTTGTACTTCAATCACAGGAACGCCGGCATAAGTGTGAATAATGGATCGCCCAATGGCTGCGGTAAACAAATCAGCAGAATAACGAAATCCTAAATGTTCTTGTTCTGTGAACGCAATGAGTTCGAGGGTCTGTTGTCGTGTACTTTCAGGATCTGCCAGAATGATTTCATCAATCAGATCTTGTCGCTTCAGATTGCGTAGTTCTTTTGCCAGAGCTTTTGTGAACGTTTTATGGTGTCCGATGATCTGAAAACCTAAACGTTTGTGTGCTTTAAATTCTTCCATTAACGCGTCTGAAGTGGATGTCTGACCAACCAACACAACACGATGCATTCCTATTCCAAATCTAAGCAGTGAACGTTGAAGAGCTCTTAAAAGAAGACGTTCAAGACACACAAAAAAGATGGCAAACACCCAAGCGGCAATGGCAATAAAACGGGATTCGAATAAAACGCGTGAGAAAAAGGAAATAGCAAACACCAGTGCCATAGAGGCAGAACAGGCGAGAATAATTCGTGAGAATTCCTTTGCAACGGAATATCTTATGATTTTATAAAGACCAGTGGTAGTAAAGACGAGAATAAATAAAACAATAATTGGTGTGACGACTTTGAGATAATTTTGGAGATCCAGATCAAACGTAATCGGTCGGATATCCGTAAAGATTGGATGGAAACGAGCAAAAAAGGCTGCGATGGTCGCAGCGGTAAGAGCCAGATAATCAAGAGGGACAAGAACGAGGGTAAAAAAGAGTTCTGAACGCTTCATAGAATCTTATACTTTCATTTTGAACGTATATTAACAAAAAACTTCGCTTCACGCGAAGTTTTTTGTGTATCTTAGGAGCAGTCTGTAAGCCGAATTTTGTCTACTTCGGGTCACTACCCAAAGGAGATGGCAATCTATCTAGTCCCTTCATTGCTGAAGGGCTCAAGCGAGCTACCAAATTTGCTCTTTCACCAGATGAGGGTTTACCACGCACTCATGTCACCATGAGGCGAGATGTGTGGCAGACGACCAACTGATCGCATACCTCGACATCACTTTTCACCTTTTGTCTGGATTTGCATCCAGATTAGTATTGTCTCTGTGGCACTTTCCCTAGGGTTTGTTTTGAGAAGCCATGGAATCAAATAAATCCAATTCCGCGGATTCCCTCAGACGTATCCCTGGTCGCCGTTAGCGACTCTCTTTTGTGTTGAATTTTGCAATTCAACAGGTGTTCGGACTTTCCTCCTCGTAAGACTTACATCTTACAAAGGTAGCCATCCGACCGTCCTAAGACCACGAAAAGATACCTTCTTTTGAAGAAAATGTCAATGGATCTTTAGAGACCGTTGAAAAACCCATCAACAAAAAAACAGCGTTACAAGATGCTGTGTCGTAACCCGCCGTCAGGCGGGTTTTGTGTATTTGTCTTGCGTTTTAG
>Ga0076257_115_pt1 | contig 20966 bp, 13 predicted proteins | sample RifGroF2_FD_67746 | JGI IMG/M metagenome (GOLD analysis project Ga0076257, IMG submission 67746) | Parcubacteria (Uhrbacteria) bacterium GW2011_GWF2_39_13 | reverse complement strand
TCCATCTCTTTTTTACCCGTTTGTCAAACTAAACGCACTCCTTTTCAGAGGTTACGTGCGTTTAACCTTACAAATGTGCGTTTACTTTTTCAATTGACCATAAAGTCAGAAAAGAGTAAAGTGAAAAGAGTAAAGATGTAAAAGATGTAAAAGATGTAAAAGATGTAAAAGATGTAAAAGATGTAAAAGATGTAAAAGATGTAAAAGATGTAAAGATGTAAAGATGTAAAGATGTAAAGATGTAAAGATATTTGAAAAAGATATTTGTGATATTTGATATTGTAATCGGAGTCCGCCTTGCCGCATACGGCGGCGACAACGCGCCGCCCTCCACGATTTTCGTTCTTTTATGCTCGACGTGGAGGGATTTGCTTCGTCAAATCCGTCTTTTGGAAACCTCACACAAGGCGGGTTGACCGATTACAGAATAATAATCCGCCTCTGTTTACGTTTATGAATATTACATGTTCTTTTGCCTTATCACAATGGGGCGACATAATTTTTTCTGCCTCCGTATCTCTGCCACCCTCGATAGACCATAATCATCGCGAACAGCGCGACAGCCGTAAAAACAGCATCCCAAGCATATATGAAACGGTAATCGCCCACAATATCCATGAACAGGCCGCCTCCATAATTTGCTGCAATGAGCATTACAGCCTGGAGCATTGCCTGGGCCGAGCAGAATTGCCCCCAGCGTTCCTTAGGTAGGAGGCATGCATACATCGGCAGATTGCTGGCAGACTGGATTGCATATACTATTGCAAAAAGCATAGTAAAAACAAAAAACGTGCTGTAAGAATCTATCAGTATGAAGCCGAAAATATTTGTCAGAACAACAAGTATTATCCCGCTGATATAAACTCTCAGCGGATGTAATTTATCCACAAGATACCCAAGCGGCAAATAAAGTACCATTCCAAGCAGCATTCCCCAACTTGCTATTTTTCCATACTCTGCAAGTGACATGCCGAGATTTTCCTTTGCGAAAAAAATGTTGAACATAGTTCTGCAGACAACGGAAACGGCATTCAAGGCTGTGCCAAGAAAAAACCAACAGTAATATGGATTGGAAAAGCACTCTTTAAAATAAAGCTTAAAACTGCAGAAGAAATTTTTTCTCTCCTCTGTATCGGTGGGCGGCGGATATTCTCCTTCTTTCACTCTCCAGCACATCAGCATAAATGAAACAAAATACAGTATCGCTATTCCTGTGTAAATCCATGGCATATAATTATCTGCCAAGCCGAGTATATATCTGGTAAAGCAAAACCCCGCTGCCGCGCCAACAACCCTGAAAAGGGCCATGAACCTTCCCATGAACTGTTCAGGGACAACATCGGTAAAAAGATAGTAGAATACAGAAGCCACAAACATGTTGAAAAATTGAAAACAGACACAAAATACAGCCACAAGAACCAATGCTGTAGCAACAGGAGACAATCCGCATGGAAAAAATCTGTTTAACATGCTTCCTAACTGTGGAGACCATCCAACCAATATCAGGAAAAACGCGACAAAAGGCGTAGCAAAAAATAAATAGGGTATTCTCCTGCCGAACCTTGAACGTGTCCGGTCACTCCTGAAACTCACAATTGGGCAGATAATCATATTAATAGCCGCGGAAAGGCTTCCGACAAACAATCCTATTAAAGCATTCGATGCGTTAAGGTTTTTTAGGGAAAGCGGAAGCAGTTGGGGAATGAGTGCCTCCATCAGGACAAAACAGAAATCCCCCCACAGCATCCATATGAAAAGAGTTGCCAATGTATATTTTGTATATGTAAGCGTGCCAGCCCTGTAAATGCCTTTTTCCGCACAAGGTGAAGGCGGCACAGTATTGCCTGTACTCATAGCATTTTATTTCCGTTTAAATTTCGGCGTCGAAGCCTTTTCTGGAGGTATCTACGCAGCGTTTGTATTTTTCCTTTACATTCGTTGCAAGCTCCGCAACAAGAGGTGCTATCGGGACGTTGCTTTCAACCAGCATTCTGTAATATTCGACAAAACCATCCATCGTTATATGCGCTTCTACTTTCATGCCGAGTTCAAGCATCGCAAGGGCCTGGTAGTAACGGTTGACCCATATCATGTCCTCATGGCCGGACACCCATGTGATCAGGGCATCTTCGGCAATTGCTTTGCGGAAAGATTTTTCGGCATCTTGTTTACTTCCGGCGTTTTTGTGGCAAAGGCCTATCTTGTACAATGCTTCGGCAAACCATCTGCCGTTATTGGGGCCCTGCTGGAAGTTTTCATGTTCGATCAGTGTTTCGGAATAAACCTTTATCGCGTCGTCATATTTTTTGCCGCCCATTAAAAAATCACCGTATTTTTTCAGCGCCGCATATCCGGTCCCCCCGAAGCCTTCATTACTGGCGTTGCATTTTACTTTGCGGACGATGTCCGCGGCTTTTTTCAATTGTCCGAGTTTCAGCAGGCTGTTCACAAGTTGCGCGGCGAGTCCCCTGTTGAAGCAGGTCAGGTCCCATTTCTTCTCAAGAAAGATTACCGCTTCTGAATCTTTGTCGGCAGCCTGCAAGAATGCACAATATTCCTGGAATACGTAATAATTTTCAGGGCAGTGTCTTATCATTTCTTTATATGTCTCATAGGCTTTTTTCAAATCTTTGGATATTTTCCAATGATAGGTACCGATATTCCTGTGGGCTAGCCAGCTTTTATCGTCAATGCCGATGGCTTTATCAAAATATTCCAATCCTTCATTAAATCTTTCCCTTTGATAAAAAAGCATTCCGAGAAAGGTCAACGCCGAACTGTCTTTCCTGTTATATCCGATGGCGCATTTCAGAACATCAAAACTCTCCATGCGAAATGGAAATACAAAATCTCTCCGGGCGGCAGTGGCCTTTTTGAAAACTTTTTCAGCCGTGCGTTTATCATTCAACGCGTTAAGCGCATAGCCTTGATAATAGTAAAGCATTGCCTTGGGGCGTTTTTCCGGAATTTGTTTTACGGCACATTCAAGTATTTCAAACGCGTCTTCAAAACATCCAATAGTTATGTAATCACAGGCCAGCTCAATATATGGCTGGTGGAGATGTCCGAATTGTTTGAACAAGGCTTCTCTGGTTGCCTGCAATTCCTTATACACGGAAGCCTCTAACTGGAGCAGATGATCGCTTGGGGATATCTCAAGTCCCCTCTGGATTTCCGCCATCGCGTTCTTAGGCATGCCAAGCTTTCTGTATGCAAGCGCCAGATATGCGGAAGTGCGGGAGCTCTGCATATTTAATGATTTTGCTTTTTCGAAATATCCCGCCGCCTTTTCGAATTCATGTTCCAGCATAGCAATAATTCCGAGCAGAAAATTTCCCAGTTCCGGCTCTCTGCTTCTGACTGACTGGTTGGCGGCGCGCCTGGCGAGAGAAATATTTTTATCCGCTAGGGCATTAAGCGCCATGTAATAGTATGTCTGCCCATTGTATGGATCACGGGTTGCCGAACGGTCAAAACATTTTTGAGCTTCCTGGAACAGACCTCTTTTGTAAAGTGAAATGCCCAAAAGCCTATTTGCTTCGGAATGTTTTTCATCAAGGCACAATACTTTGCGGTAGATTTTTTCAGCCTTGGAAACAAAGCCTGTTTTTTCGTCCCATTTCCCCATTTGAACAAGGGCATCAGGATTATTTTTGGCTTCTACCTGGCTGTATTCTCCACCGCGCTGTTCGTATTTTGTAAGCAGTGCCGGGGGGTTTTCTTCGTCAGCGCAATATTCGGCAATTCTAACGTTTTCACGATCAATAGCGACTTTTATTTTCTTTACGTCAGCTTCCGATTTTACGGGAATTTCATATACGAAGTGTTCATTTGGCCCGATGGAAAAAGATTTTTCCATCAGTTTTTTCCCGTTCAGGGAAACATTCAGCGTAGTTTTTTCAAGTTTTCTTGCCGATACAAAACCGACAGACGCAAAAATTTTCCCGTCTTTAATAACATGATGTATCGAAAGCGCTCCGTATTTTGATGAGAACACCGGTTCACCGATTTCTTTTACGGGAAACCAGTATTCTGTAAACCTGATTTCTTCAAGGGGGCCCATCATCTCAAAGTGGTCCTGATTCTCGATATAACCGCTCTGAATTTCGGAATATTGTTCATTCGCGCCGGAAATTACCGACTGCTTCAACTTTCCCTCGACGGTGTCCATTCCCCACACCCAGTATTTTTTGCCAGTGGGACCCGCCGGGTCTCCCCATCTTGCAACTCCATGCCTTGAATTTATGTTGTAATGGGCAACAAGCCCTTCTACAGTGTTGTACATGTAAATGCCAAGCACGGCGGGAAGCTCCTCGAAGCTGGAAAGATTATATCCCCTGAACATCGGATAACTGAATTTTGTGGCGCCGCCATGTTGCAGTCCATAGTTTTCAGAATAGATATATCTTGAGCCCTTTTCGGATTTTACTCCGGCATTGTTCCAGAAATGAAAAGGCGCGGGAGTAAAATGTCTGTTGTATGCCCTGAACTCTTCTTTGACATAACTTGCGTCAGGTTCAAGTGTATATGAAAAATGCCAGTGGGTCCTGTTAAGGAGTTCTATTTCGCTTATGTAAACTGTTACAGAAGAATCCTTGTTATTGATGATTTTATATTCTCTGTCCCGGCAGTTTGTCATGGAATGCGCCTGAGGGTAATTCAGTTCTTTTCCGCCGCTGGCATAAAGTCCTCCAAAACCACCATGCATGTATTTTACCACCGGATTGTAATGGAAGCATTCTTTCCCTGTCGATTTGTCTATCATCGAATATATCCTGCCTCCCAACTCAGGGGATATCATCAGCCGGATATATTTATTCTCTATGAATATCATCTTCCATTCCCGGTCAACAGGCTCCCAGTGCCGTGTAAATGGCATGTGCGTCAGCGAATAAGGATAGTTTGCCATGTTATCAGAGATGTAAGTCCCTTTAAAATGGGGCAGAGGGTTATACTGCGTGGGGCCTTGCATGGGAAGCATTATTTTTTCTTCCCAGCAGGCGACAGGATTTTGAGCTGTTATTTTCACTTTTTTACCGGGCATATGGTCTTGTGACATTTTTTACTCCTTTTATTCAAATATTATTTTACCAAAATATTCTGGATGATGGAATGAGGGTTTCGGTTTGCTGACCAGCGACCATGAACCCCATGAAGGCTCCGGCGTTTCGTCCCCGCATTTATAAAAATTTGCCTTCCACGATTTTCCCGAAACCGGCAATTCGACATTTGAGTATTTCATGAAAATTGTGAATGGAAAAAAACATTCCACCGCATATCCTTCATTTGGACATGGCAATGCTTTTTCAATCGCAGCATTGCCGAGTGAACTTTTTATTTTCAAATCTGTTATGTCTTCCGCGGGGACCAGAACTTTTTCCCCTTGTTTATTCCAGTGCAGAAGCAGGTTCCCTATGCAGTTGATTTCAAAATTGAAATAGCCTGCTTTGTCCGGAGCTGCAAAAAACTCAACGCAACTGTCCTTCCATGCCGGGCCCTGATATTCAGTGTATTTCGCAAGTATGAATCTTTCCCTGACATTGAAAAGCACATATATGCCCTTTTCAGAATAAAGACATTTTACTGAAACCTCAGGAACCGGGTATTTTGCGTAATCATGCCACGGCCAGTTGGATATTTTCAATTCCAGCGCCTCTTCCCATTCCGACTTGGCAGGATTGCCGTCAACACTGAAATCACGCGCTATTTTCTTAACTTTGTATTCCATACCCAAAACTACCCTTAGATTATCAGATATATTTTTCTTCAGATAATCCTCATTTTGCACATTTATGATTGTCCCAGCTTTTACAGATTCCTCGGCCGCAAGGCTGAGTTTAAGGGTCTGGATAGTGGTATCCATGTTGTTCAACGGATATTTACCGAGACGAATGCAATTCATAAAATGCTCAAGCTGCCTGCGACAACCCATGTGCATGCCTTCAGGATTTCCGAGTGAAGAATCCATCTCAAGTTTTTCTCCGGTCTCGCGGATGAAAATCTGAAGGGACTCATTTTTTATTCTCAAAAAGCCTTTTTCCCCAACAAGCTCAAATGTGTTTTCTCCACCATGTTCGCAGAAAAGGCACATTGTCAAAGAAGCCCTTACGCCGTTTTCATACTCCACTGTTACAAAACAATTGTCTATCAGCGGGCTTTCTTTGTTAACATCATTTGAGCCGGAGGAATAGACTCGTTGCGGACTGGAATCCGCAAACCAGTTGAAAAGGTCAAAAAAATGGGAATTTTTCTCAAGCATCACTCCGCCTGTTTCCCCTGTTTGTCGCCATCCAGGAAGCAACGGTTTGCGGAATTCGCTATAGCGGATCATTTTTATGTTCCCTATTAATCCTTCCTTGATTTTTTCTTTGGCTGTCTCAAAGACTTTAGCATGGCGGAGTTCGTGTCCTATTTGAAGGGTTTTTCCGCTTTTCTTCCATGCCTGCCTGATTTTTTCTCCTTGATCTAAAGTTATGCCAGACGGCTTCTCGCAAAAAACATGTTTTCCGGCCTCCAGAGCGGCAATAGTCTGTTCGCAATGAAGCCAGTTAGGCGATGCTATTATTACTGCATCTGCTTTGCTTTTGGAAAGCATCTTGGAAAAGTCACTGAACTTTTCAGCCCCAGGCACAAGCTTTCCGGCTTTTTCAAGATTTTCCATATTAATATCACTCACAGCCATAATCTCAGCTTCATCAATCTGAAGAAGATTTGGTATGTGTCCAACTTGGGAAATCTGTCCGCAACCGACAATTCCGAAACGGATTTTTTTCATAAAAAGAATCTTTCTAAATAATCACAATTTTTATACTTAAAAATGTTTATTTTCTACCATTCCAGGATCACATGCAGAAACTCTTCTTTTCCCGAATCTATCATTTTGTATGCCTTTTCTATATCGTCAATTTTGAACTTGTGGGTGATCAATGAAGCCCCCTTTACTTTTCCGACAGCAACAAGTCGGAATGCTTCTTTGAAATTTTCATGGCAATCCCATCTTATGTATTCGTAAAGATCATCTCTTACATGGTTCAGTTTGTTCTTGGTGGCCCATAGTGGGCCTGCCGCCCTTACTGCTTTAATTGTCAATTCCTTAGACCAAAAAATCTCGCCTGATATTTGAAAGGGCTTTGACTGAAACCCCGCGACTGTGACCTTGCCGCTTTTTCTGCATACTTCACAAGCACTCTGCACTGCGGCGGAATTGCCTGCCGCTTCAATAGCTATATCAACGCCATAACTCCCGGTAATTGAATTGACTGCTTTATCCAGTTCAATTTTTTTAGGGTTTATGACATTGTCAAACCCAAGTTCCAAGGCTTTCTCAAGTTTGGAATCAACCAGATCAATGCCAATCACTCTTGACGCTCCGGCAGATTTGGCGACTTGTCCAATCAGTTGTCCAAGCACGCCAAGTCCTACTATTGCCACGGAGTCCCCAATGGAAATCCCGGATCGGTGGACAGTATGTAATGCCGTAGCTGTAAGTGAGGTGCATAGGCATTCCTCTGGCCTTATGCGTTCCGGCAGGACGCAATAATCCTTATCTGAATCCATCACAACATATTCCTGGTGCGGAGAAAGGCTGAAAATTTTTTGTTCCAACAGTGTTTTGTCAATGCTTTTCCCGATTTCCACGACTTCCCCCACATGCTCATATCCAACCTGTGCAGGGTAAGCGCAACGGCCTGAAATCAGCCCTGGATTCGTCCCCTTATACCACATCAGTTCAGTCCCCGCGCTGATTCCAGTGAAAAGGGTTTTTACCAAAAACTGGTTTTCACTTATTTGAGGTTTGTCAGCGTCCTCAACAACCAGCTCATAAGCCTTTTTTATCACAACTTTTTTCATATTTCATTCCATTAACTGTTAGGGGTTAATACCATATTTGCTGTCCTGCCACGGTAACATTCATCCAGTTGGCATGCCCGTCCGCGAAAAATAAATTGGCACCTTTGTCATGCCTCCATTCTACATGATAATAATTAGGAATGTCATTACGGTTGTCCCAGCTTACCAGGGCTCCACGAAAGGTATCCCCTCCCATCACTGTCGAGGATGGTTTTGTGAATGAAGTTTCCTTTTTGAAAAGTATTGGATTCAACAGGTCCGTAAAGTACACATTTATGCCATATTTCGAGCCAAACCAATACTGGCTCTCTCCCGAAGGAGATTTGGCAGCACAATTGAAGATTGAATGGGAGGGGAGGGTAAATTCATTCCAATTGGGATTCGTGGAATTTGCGGGAATATAATCATAGGTTTCCAATATATGGTGCCATTGCGGCCATGTGGAAAGATTTGTGTACCTCAACGGAACAAGCCATGAGTTATTGTCATTTGAATACATCATAATTGCGGTCGATATCTGCTTCTCATTGCCCAAACATACGATGGAAGTTGCTTTTTCACGGGTCTTTTTCAAGGCAGGCAAAAGCATTGACGTCAGGATGCACATGATTGATATTATAATCAGGAGCTCCACAAGGGTGAAAATCTTTTTCATGTCTATTTTTTCCCTTCATCTCTTTTCGGGTTACGGTTTTTTGCGAGAACATCTGATATAAGCTTATGATATCTTTCTGCCTTTTTGTTGTCAAAGGGATCAAAATCGGCAGCCGAAGCCGCATATATCCACACAAATGGATAATTCCCGAATATTGTCTCAAAATGTTTTTCCAGATCCTCGACCTTTTTAATATCAGGTAACGACGCATAGGAACCTTTTATCCAGCCTGTTCTTGATTCAGGAGTGTCCGCAGGCGCAATAGTCGCGCCCAAGATTAGGTTTGAAGGGAAAAGATGCAACCAGTCGGCGTAACCTTTCAATGCCCGCTGAATAAATTTTGTTTTAAGATCTTCTGGAGAGGCATTAACATAGCCAATGGAAAGCTCTCCGCCTTCAATTACTTTTGCTTTCAGAGAATGAAGCTTCAAGTATTCCAAAAGACCTTCCGTAATAATGGCAGAACTGCGCCCCTTTTCTATAAAAAGAACCCATATTAAAGCGTCTGGATATATTTCCTTGACTATTTCGCCCATGCCATACCCGATTTTCAATAATTTTCCTCTTGTTTTTTCTACTGATTCTTTTCGTCTTGTGGCTATCGCTTCCAGGCTTTCCATGCCATAATTGTTATAAGTTTCATTATCTATGCAGATGCCCGGACTTTTCAGATATTTGGCGGCTTGCAGGCAAATCTTGAATTCTTTAAAAAATCTCTCCAGATTTCCTGTCTCATTATCTAAATCCATTCCTATGATTTTGCTGAAGGAGGGGATTATATTTTTATTGCAGGGATGAGCCGCTGTTACATTCCTTTCAATAAAATGATTATAGAAACATGTAAACCATAAATCTTTTTTGCAGTCCGACTTAAGTTCTTCGAGGATTGGAAATATTTTTTCCCACTTTGTTAAATTGGAGGCATAACCATCCGCAAAGGAAACGGAAATTCCATCATAAGGCATACGGTTGGCGGAAGCAATCCATCGGTTAATATCTTTAGCATTAAAATATTTCTGAGATGCAAATGAAAAAAGACATAAATATGGCAGAGGCTTATCAGAACGGGTAAGAAATGCTTCTTTTGAATCGATATTTTTACCGTTAGAGGCCAGCTCCATTTTAACAAAGTAAATTCCCGGTTTTAAATTGTCTGCCGGAATATTAATGGTGTAATATCTGCCATCTCTTTTCAAATCACCCACATTAAGAGACTGTGAAAGGAGATTTTCCCCATTCAGGGTGGATATATCTAAAAGGATTTTATCCTTGTCGGCCAGACTGCCGGACATATCAATGTAGGCAATCGCGTTTTTGTCAGAGGGCGAGAGTACCATTTTAGGAAAACCAAAGGAATGGACCCGGGTTTCCTGAACAGAAGCAAATTTCCATCCTTTCAGGTAAAAGGTTATCTTAGTGCCAGATGCCCATCCGGCGTTTTTATACCATTCCTCATTTAGATAAAAAAATAGGCGGCGAAGTTTGCCGTTTGCGCCGAAGTCGCTTGGCGCGAATGAAAATTTATTCCATTCTCCGCTGCTCAATTGCAAGTCCATAATCCTATCTCTAGGGGAATTATCGGAACATGCGGCTAATTTAAGGGCCGGATATGGAAGAGGCAATTTCCTTTCAAGATTTGGAACCTCATTGTTATCATCCTGCCCGGACTTGAAATATATTTCCCCATCCAACGAGGAATACTTTGACACATCAAGCCCCTGATCAAAAACGATTTCAGCTCCAGGCCAACCTAATGGATGACTTTCATTTCCTCCTGTGTAATTAAGAACGACTTCTAGTTTGATGTCAGATTCATACTTTTTATTTAGGCCTGCATTGATTGTAACGCTCGCTTCCGGCTCTACTCTCTTGAATTGGGCAATATCTAAAGTAAAATTCTGTTGTGAATCTTGCTTGATTGCAGAACATGAGACTCCAAACAGATAAATGAAAAGAACAATAGTAACTAAATACATATACTGGGCCATAATTCCTCCCCAAAAGTTTAGTCCCCCAAAGTTATTTTCCCTGAAAAAATTTCCGGAATTTTTCAGACCTACATTCTTTTTTCCTGCGTTTTTCGGTTTCATTAAATATCTGTTCCTTATGTCGAATATTTTATTAACAGAGTTCTTTTTCGGCTTTCCTGTAAATATTGTCTATTTCTTTCAGCCTGTCCTGATCGCAAACATAATCATGTTTTCTAATTAAGTCCCTGGCCCTTTCTGATGCCCTGCATATAAGGTTTCTGCTTTCTTTTTCCCACTGCTGGGCCTTTTTATAATCAAAAAGATATTCCTCCTTTATGAATTTCTTAAAATCGCCGAGAGTCTCATCGGTCATCAGAAAATCAATTCTGTCAACAACATTTGCTTTGATTGTATCATAGGCTGAGCCAAGAGACAGCATATCATCAAGCATTCCAATAGAAGAAATATGATTTTTAACAAACTCAATGATATCCAAATCAATCACAAATTGCTCAACACTGTTAATATCGTCACAGGCAAGATTTCCAAGGTTCGAAAAACTTTTCGCGCCACCCAGCGCGCCGGCCAAGGCCATGCATGCTTTTTCCGTGATTGCCTGCGCATCGATTGCCGCACTTCCAGTCATGAGCGGAACAGCGCTTGGAAACTGCATGATTTCTTCATTAAACATTGTTCTGAAAAGGGAAGCCATAGAATAATATGTATAACTGGGGGAAGACCCAAGCGCCCAGCAGAGGTTTTTCAAGTTGGCAGGGCCTGCGGAGCCCGGCAAATGGGTAATGTCAACATCCGGCCTGAGATGCTTAAATATTATGCGGGCGGCCAGATTTTCGGCATAGGCAAGAACATTGCAGCCCATTGGCGTTATTGGACCGGTTATGCCCGGCAAATGATAAGCTATACATGAAGGCAATACGTCTTTATCATTTTTATCAAGAAAGTACAGGAGCTTATCCAAATCCTCAGGATTGATTGTCAAGGCATCCTGAAAACAAACATGAGCATTAAATTTCAATCCGGCAGCTTTTGTTATTCGGTATGCGTATTCCCCTTGCTTTATATTGGTGAAATGGAACCTGCCATAGATTTTACTGCTGTATTCGAAACAGTACCTGTATCCGGCAAGGTCTCTCATCGGCATGGGAATATCTTGCGGGAAAACTGGATTTGGGCCGCTACACTTGCAGACCTCGCCAAGCTTGGTAAGTTCTATCAAGTCGCTTAAAGTCGAAGGCCGCTGTTTTCCTGTAGCGTCAATGGTGTTAAATGAATATCCCCCGATTGCCATGCTGAATTCTTTCGAGGGGACAAAGCCATTTTGTTCTTCCGGCCGGGCAAGGGCTTGTCCTCGCCGCTCTTCGATGAGTTTTCTCAAATATTTTCCGTCAAAAAAAACTCGTTCCCCTTTGACGGAAAAACCATCCCCCTTGCTAATTCTGCTTAAAAAGCCATGATGAGCGGCCTTAACTCCCAGTTCTGAAAGCAGTTTCACAGAAGTATCTATGAATTCCTCGACAATATGAGACTTGCTGTTCATTCTCAATGCAAACTCGTCAAACCATGTCTTCGAATACATATTCCAATCTCTCCACTTTTAACGTTATTTCCAAATTCCTATCCAATGGCTGTTTTGCATATTCATGATATGTCTGGTTATTGCAACTCTTTTCATGGTTATTTTATTTTTTGTGGATAATAAAACAGATCCGAAAATGCTATATTAAAATCAACTTTAGGTCGTGTGCTAATAAATGATACCCCTTTCAGTTTTTTAGTGTCTATATATGCCGACATTTCATCTGTCCTAAGGGTGACAAGCCTTTTCTCATTTTTATCTAATACTACTTTTTTCGGGTATTCATTTTTATCATCTCTGACATTGATTGTAATTCCAACAGGATAATCTGATTTATTCCATAGTTCTATGATAAGTCCCGATATTCCAGAAACATCCCGGATAGAAGGAATGATTGAGAATCCAGGCCATTCATAATTACCTTTTACCCATTTCAAATAATTCACATCCAAAGAAAAATCGGCTTCATTGGTTTTTTTCAGATTTTTAATTAACACTTTATTGGTGTTATCAACACTTTTGACAAAAGGATAATCTGCTAACGCAAAATCATTTCTAGGAATCTTTCCCGTCATCACAAAATAAATCTTTGCACCTTTTTTTATGGCGTCCTCAATAGATGATGACTGGGGGACTGGCGTTCCTTCATTATTGGGTATAGGAGACTCTGAGAATTTTGCTTCCTTTCGCGCTTCCCGAATTACCGCATTCATTCGTTCAGCGTGGGAAAGATATGGTTTCCTTTCATTTTCTTTCCAACTCGGAGGGAAAAAAGGCATATACGTTTTCCATCCTGCATAAATCCACACAAAATGATAATTTCCCAGTAACACTTTTATCATTGGGACAAATTCCTCCGCCGACGAATATGGAAACTGTGGAGAACTGGACTGGGTCATCCAATAAGGACGATTTTCTTTGTCAATGAAAGGGGCGATGCACCCGGCAAGTTCCAAGTTAGGATATTCCCTTTGGTATGGCGCATAAATCTGTCGGCGTTGGGCTATTTTTTCTTTTAAGGATTCGATGGAGGAATGAAGATATCCTAAACCTACCTCTCCACCGTCGATAACCTTGAGGGGAATGCGCTTATCAGCGGCCTTTTTCAAAAGCCCGAGTATTATATGAGATGGGGTAAAGGAATATTTATCAAAAGGTTTGTATAGCATAGTTTCAAGTATGAGAATTTTGCATTCCGGATATATTTCGGAAACAATTTCGGCCATTTTCCCGCCAATCGTTTCGAGCTTAGAGATAATGGTTTCCATATTCTCTTTCCGGACTTCGGCTAATTTTTCAATATGCGACATCTCATAATTTGTATAAAATTCATGGTCGAATATTACTCCAGGACTTTTAAGTTTTCTTGCGAGAATCAAACTTTCTTTCCATGTCTTATAGAATTTTTCCAACCGCCCCGTTTCATTGTCCAAGTCCATTCCTTTGATTTTTTCCATCTCATGGTTTTTATCTTGTGCTGATTTATGACAATGATTTATATCTTTTTGGACTATGCATGCCAATGGACAGACAGGCCAGATATCTTTATGACAATATTTTTTCAGTTCTTCTACAGCACCCTTGAAAATAGCGTTGTCCTTTATCGCAGGAGGTTCATACCCCAATTCCGTCAAAGTCGCCGCAAAACCATCGTACGGGCTTTCATTCATTGTCAGGATCATTTCCTTCGAGGCAATGTTCTCCTTGCTTAAGAATGAATTGGTGAAAGTGAAAAGCATTACGTAGTTCTTCTGTTCATTTGCCAGTTCTGTTTTGGAAAGGCATCCGGAAAAAATGAACAACATAGATAAAGAAATGATTTCAGAAATACTTTTCAACATAACTGCTCTCCTTGTTTTATTGATAAAATCTTTATATTATTTCAAATCTTTTGAAATCTGTTTTTTCAGTATCCATTCAGGCAAGCGTCCACTATTTCTTTAAGGGAACCTTCTGCAAGACATACACAGTTGTCCGCTCCTCCATAGTAAAGTCTTAGAACATCATCTTCATAGTCAGCGATTGCTCCGCACGGAAATACTACATTGTCACAGGCGCCATGTCGCTCATATTCTTCATCAGGCGCAAGTAAATAAGAATTTGTTTTTCCTATTATCTTTTCTGGATTTTGCAGGTCAAGCATTATTGCTCCGATGTAATATTTTGGGCCGCTGGCAGGGATATGAACCCCATGTATTATTACTAGCCATCCTTTGTCTGTTTTTATAGGAGGGGTGGGGCCTATTTTGTTATTGTTCCAATATCTGTAACCAGGAGAGAGAAGGGGACGATAGCAACCCCAGTGTATCATGTCTGGAGAAGAACTGATCCAGATTGTTCCTTTTGAATTGTTTCCGGCCCCGGGCCTGTCAAGCCTGTAGTATTTACCTTTTATTTTTTCAGGAAAAAGCGAAGTCCCCCTGTTCTGAGGCAGAGAAATAATATCAATTAATTCGTACTTCTTAAAATCGGAAGTTTTTCCCAATATCCCGAATGGTTCGCTGAAAACAGAATGTCCAACTGGAGTTACAATATAGAAAACGCCATCAATCATAGTGCATCTATTGTCAATGGGATTTTTGAACTCAGAAAAAGGGATTTCTGAAGATTCAAGATTTATAAACGGTTTTTCTCCAAGCTTGAAGTTTATTCCGTCATCGCTCACAGCAACTCTTGTTTCTCCATAATTTGTTTCAGAATAGAAATTTCTTACTGAGACAAGCAACACTGTCTGGGACTTGAATTTTACAGGAGACGGATTAAATATTCTGGCAATCCCATGGAAGTCCTCTGGTTTCATTACTGGATTTCCTTGATATCTCTTTAAGATATTTCTAGCTTCTTTCATAAGGTGGGGCAGTCCTTTCTTTAATTGTTATTCAATACCATTTAATTTATTTAATGTCATCACGGAATATTTCATCGCTTCAACATGTCCATCTACAAAAGCACAGTTGGCAACCTTGTTATGTCTTGCTGAAATTCGTTCATCTGATTGAAAAGGAAGATGAATAGATGCCCAAAATTGTTCATTGGCTATGTCAGCAGTCCTATCTGCCAGCCAAACCATTTTGGGATTCAATGATGCAAGTTTTTTTCCTAAATACTGTGAATTTTGAACAAAAGACAAATCGTATATCGTATGATTTATTGTATTCGTATCTTTGCTTTCAGGGCATTTCCATATTTTTACCAAATACCATTGATTGGAAGAGAGTTTGGAGTTTAGATATGGAGTAAGAGCATATTCTAAAGTTGAGTCTACTGAAGTACCTGCCATTGTGTAGCCATAGTCATCATAATATGAAACGGAAACAAGGTTTATCTGTTTCATGTTACTGGCACAAACTATTTGATTGGTTTTTTCTTTAACTTTTTTAAGGACCGGCAACAGCATACTGGCCAAAATAGCAATAATAGCAATCACAGCCAAGAGCTCGATTAACGTGAAAAACATGTATCCCAAAGAATAACGGGAATCACATATATTCTGTTTTTTGCTGAACATCTTTCCTTTTCTTAACATGCGTTCCCCCTAAGTAAAGTTTCCCTGTTTTTTCTCAATATGACACCTTGATCTGTTTCCATTTCAATCTGTAAACAGTAAGGTTTTTTATTCGTACATGGGATCGGTAAACACCGAAGCCGACGCTGGTCTGAACACTTTCCGCAAGCGTATTTTTGTCCAGGATTTCAAGAATAAGTTTTTCATCCACAAACATAAAACAGGTCTTGCCGATTGAGCCGGACTGTATTTTATACCTGCGCCCAGCCTCCATTTTGAACAATGGCGTTATGGTAAACAAATCTCCTGAAACGCTTTCTATTCCGGCGCTGTTTGAGTACCAGCCGCCCAGAGCGCCGATATAAGCTTTTTCCCATTTGCTCTTGTCATTATTCAGAATAACCTTCCACCACCAGATCAAGTCATGGTCTGACGGTGGAACAGTTTCAGCTTCAAACTCCATCATGATATTGCCTGTAAAAGTTTGAGGGCTGAATATCTGTCCATGGCTTGATTTGCCGCCTTTTTTCCATTCGCCCTCAAGCGCTCCGTCTTTTATGGCCCATGAAGCGTCACCGATGCTCACCCATTCCTTCAATGCTTCTTTACCAGAGAAAAAATCGGTTTTCATCAGTATTTCAGATGCTTCCAAATCTATTCTCGTGCCTGTGGTAAAAAGCTCTTTCATAGAATCCTTTTCAATATTTCGAGATTTTCTTTGCCGCTCTCATCATGGCTTTCATATTTTCTTCCGGGATGTCGCGCGGGTTCATCTCTCCGGTATTGAAAATATATCCGCCACCATCCTTGCATATCCCGATAATTCTTTCGGCTTCCCTGCTGATAATTTCAGGCGTGCCTCTCCAAAGGACTTCTATGGGGTCAAGGTTGCCGCTTATGGAGTGTCTGCCTTTTGTGGCCTTCCTCATTTCCGCGATATTCGCCGCAGGCCCGATGCTCTCGAAACTCAGTCCGAGAGGAATATGCGAAAGCACATGCGGAATGGATATTTCGCTGTTGTGCATCCACATCATAACCCCGATTTCGTTTTCGGCATATTGAACGAGTTCCCTTGTCTGTGGGAATATATATTTTTTGTATTGTTCCACGGACACCATACTGCTGAATGTGTTGCAGTCGCCGAACCATATGGCGTGCGCCCCGGCGTCCTTTTGCGCCTTTATGTAACGCATGTAAAACTTTCTCCAGTATTCCATGGCGTCGCGGAGAAGCTCTTCATCCATAAGCATCATAACCATTGACTCTTCAATGCTCCACATCAGGCCAACCGCGGAAAAAGGTCCCGCGCACGAGCCTGTAACAAGAACCGAATCTCCGAAATAATCACGGAGTTTCCTTATGGCTTTGAGCTTTTCCGGCATCCGCCCGTCTTTCAACGGGTTCATTTCAGGAAGCTTTTCAAGGGATTCTCTTGTAGCCGGCAGATAACCGTGCGTTGCCCTGAGAATGTTTCCTTCGCCGACGCATCCGACCCCGGCAGGTTCAAACTCGAAACAGTCATCTATCTGACACCACGCCCAGTCATAATCGAATTCTTCGATGGCGGCTTTATACACCTCGAAAATTTTATCCCCGTCCTGACAGAAGTCCTCGTAGTCGTACTTTCCGTACCACTTGACGTCAAACTCCTCGCTGCACGCCACGCAAGGCAGGCGTTTCGGCGTTTCCTTCCTCCTGATGGACTCAAAATCCTTTATTACCCCGTCATAAGCCATAAATGCCCCTCTCTTTTTGATAAAATTTTCAAATGACGCAAAGCCAATTGCCATTAATTGTTCTTAACATGGGTTTCCAAAATATTATGTTCGTTTATAATTGAGTATCTTTAAATATTGCCATTGTCAGGCGACTTCATTTATGACAATGGGTAACCCATCAACATTTATATTATAGTCATTATTCCTTCTATTGTCAAGCAAATATTGTCTTTTTTTTAAATTATTTCTTGACAAATTGAATAAAAAATCCTATAATTACAAACGTAAATAGTTGACACGGTAACCCAGCAACATGGAATAATCATGATCATAAAGGAAAAACCGAAATTTGAGCAGCTAAAGGATTTGCTGTTGAGGCAATTTAAATCCGGCAGATATAAGGCCGGAGACAAAATTCCCTCAGAGACTGAGCTTGCTGAAAAATATGGACTTAACCGTGAAACCGTAAATAAGACTATTTTAACACTTGTGGCTTCCGGTACCCTTATCAGAAAACGTGGTTGTGGAACTTATATTGCAATACCCAGAAAAGAACAGAGGCTTAAGCTTGGCATAGTAATATGTCCGGCTATGATTTCAGACGGACAGCCAGTTGAAATGTTCAATTATGTGGATGTGTTCGGGGGAATAAGCAAAGCTACCGCGGAACTCAATTGCGAGCTCGAAATAATATCGAAAGAAAAATTCCGCTTTTATGCGGAAGACATTCTTGGCTTTGTAAAAGATAAAAAACTTGATGGAATACTCTCGTACGGCTATAACCCCAATGATGAAAAAATTGCGGTGGCCCTTAAAAATGAAAGTGTTCCATATGTAGTGATCGCCTGTTGGGACAACGGCGGAAAAGTTAATCTAGTAACTGTGGACATTGAAAATGGCTGCCTGGAGTTGGTCAAATATTTATTGGGAAAAGGACATTCAAATATAGCCTGCCTGAGCATATCTGAAAAAGCCATGATTTCAATTGCCCCGAGAATTAGGGGAATTGTAAAGGCTTTAAGCCTAAATAATGTTTATAAGGAAAAATATTCCCTGAAATTCGAAAACAATAACGAAATCGGACATACTCTTGATGCCCTTCTCAAAACCCGCGAACTTCCGAGCGCGATATTGACAACAACCGACCTTGCCGCCTTCAGTGTTATTGAACACCTGGGGGAAAAAGGTATTCGCACTCCGAACGATATTTCAATTGCTTCCATAGACGATATAGAGAAAGCCTCAATATCCGAACCGCCGCTTACAACATTGAGGATACCCCGCGATAAAATGGGATACGAAGGGGTCATGCTTACAGTTAAGCTTAAAAAATCAGCAAATGGTAGTTTTGAAAAAGTCGTTATTGCTACGGAACTGAAAATAAGAGAGTCATGTATTCGTATGCCAGCGAAGAATTGTTGATGGGGCTACAATAGTGGCAATGTTACGCGATGTGCGAGTTTTAATTTGAAATTCTATCAAACTGCAGGATGGGATTTCCGAGCATGCAGTTGATATAGCTTGAAGAAAGGCTGCCTGCTGATTTTTGATTTCACTAAGAACAGGCAGTATAAATCGGAAACCATAAAGTTTGAGGATAAGGAGATTTTTGCCATATGGGTATGATCGGCGGCAATTACATTGATAGGGGCTGCATTCGATAAAGAAACCAGGAACATAGAAGCATGGAAAACAGAAAAAATCACATAAAATTGAGGAAAACTCCTGATTTTAGCCTCACTTGTGTTCTCCGTTTTGCGAAATTTGGTATAAAAAACTGCACTAGCACTGTAATCCGTTAAATGCATTTCACAGGGGGTAACATGTTGGCAATCAACTGCCAAGAGAAACAGGGAAAAACAGAGAGGATTTTGTTTTTGTTGCGTCTGCTCTACCACTTTTTGTCTCACAAAAAGTGTCACGGCATAGCCAAAGGCGAAGCCGGACGAATTCAATTCAAATTATTCAAATTAAAGGATTTTAGCCTCACAAAAAGTGTCACGGCATAGCCTATGGCGAAGCCGGACGAATTGCATTCAATGATTTTTGTCTCAGAAAAAGTGTCACGGCATAGCCAAAGGCGAAGCCGGACGACCTTAGATCCCCTTGTCCCAAAGACTTATGCAACGCAATGCTTTCTCTATTCCGCGATTTTCGCAAAGCAGAATTGCCATAAACCGGGCTCCGCCCGTCTCTGTTTCTCCGTTTTTTTGTGCCTGGACACAAACGCCATTTTGAGGTTTAGTCATTATTCTTCAATAACTTATGCAAAATTCTCTAAAAACGCATAGTACCCTTTTTCTGAATCTGATACGCGATGAATAAGGCTTGCTTTCGCGGTAAGCGCGAAACCAAGCCTTATTCATTGTTGTGGTGGAAATAAGAAAGGTATAGTCGCGGATTTCTGAAAACAATTTTATTGAGATGAAAATTTGACACTTAAGCATAAACATAGATTCATTCTTCGGCTTGAAAAAGCCCTGTAAAATCGTATATTCAGAACACGGACAAATAGAAATTGGGTTATTATGGAAAAAGAGTTCAATGTAACAGGCAGTTGCAATCCGCAAAAGCATTATATGGTGGATATCGCCCATAAGTTTGATGAAGTTATGAAACTCATCGAAAAAGGGAAATATTTTACCATCAACCGTCCGCGCCAGTACGGCAAGACAACTATGCTCAATATGTTGTTCAACAATTTATCAAAAAATGAATACCTTACTATCTTCCTTTCATTCGAAGGTGTCGGCGATATTATTTTTGAAAATGAGTCTGCCTTTTCAGCCGCTTTTGTGAGAATGTTTTTGAGGGAATTAAACAGTTTGTCTCAGAAAATCACTGATGATTTTTCAAAATGCGCTTTAAACGTCAGCAATCTTGAAACTTTGTCGGAAGCCGTCAGTATTTTTGCCAGAGAACTAGGAAAAAGAATTGTGATTCTAATTGATGAAGTGGATAAGTCCAGTAATAATCAATTATTCGTAAGTTTTCTTGGAATGCTGAGAGATAAATATCTTCGCAGGGATCGTGGAGAAAAAACTTTTCATTCAGTTGTTCTTGCAGGGGTTTACGATGTTAAATCTTTGAAGCTTAAAATCCGCAAGGATACTGAAACTAAGCTCAACAGCCCATGGAATATCGCCGCGGATTTCAATGTGGATATGAGTTTCAATCCGGCTGAGATTAAAACCATGTTGGTTTCCTATGCCAAAGATAAAAAAGTTAAAATGGATTTAAATGCCATTTCTAATCGCATTTACTATTATACCAGCGGCTATCCTTTCCTTGTCAGCAAAATCTGCAAGAACATTGACGAGGAAGAAGCGGGGCAGAATCCTGATTTCAATCCAAAACACTGGAGGCTTGAAGATGTCGACTGGTCATTCCGATGGCTGACAAGACCGATGTATACTACAACCAACTTTGATGACATGATCAAAAATCTTGAAAATAATAAGGACCTTTTTGCCCTGGTACGTGCAGTTTCAGTCGAGGGCAAGGAAGTCAGCGCCGCTGCAGATAATCCCGTTGTGAATCTTGGGATTACCTATGGAATTTTGTCTGCAAATGAAGATAAAATAGTGGTTTCAAACCGTGTATATGAACAGCGAATTGCCACTTACATGCAATCCAAACAAGAGACCAGTGAATTAAAAGATTGTTCCAT
>Ga0076257_114_pt1 | contig 23955 bp, 20 predicted proteins | sample RifGroF2_FD_67746 | JGI IMG/M metagenome (GOLD analysis project Ga0076257, IMG submission 67746) | Parcubacteria (Uhrbacteria) bacterium GW2011_GWF2_39_13 | reverse complement strand
CGTAATAGCCGGTTCGGGGTTCGGCGCGTTAATTTTCAAGTATATGGATTTAAAATGGTTTTTCCCGCTTATAGCGTTTGGAGCGGTTATATTGCTGGCCGTGAGCTTTGTTTCTTATCGAAAATACTCCAAAGACCTGCGGAGTATGGCAGGGGAATCTATGCCATCAAATACAATAACGGCAATCCTATAAATATAGCCACAAAGGCACAAAGAAAATTTCCTTGGCTATTCCAATCCCATGAACGGTACGTCTTTTTTATTGCAAATGGCGGAGGTAGAACCTAAAATAACGCCAAAACAGCAGACAAGCATAACCAGGATTTCCGGTATGAAAAAACAATTGGCCGAAAAGCAGGATGTTATCAATATAGCAATCCTGACGGCAGTTATTCTCGCGGTGGGCATATATTTAATCTGTACAACTGTTTTGATTTCAAAAGACGGCACATCATATATAGGTTATGCAAAACAATTTGTTGGTAATAATCTTGTTGAAACCGTACGCAGCATAGAGGGATGTCCCGGATACCCATTTCTTATTTATCTGATGCATAAAACCGTGGGACTGTTCGCTCGTACAGATTCCTTACAAAGATGGATTGTTTCGGCTCAAGCTGTTTCACTTGTCAGCAAGTTAATCGCTTCAATAGCATTGTATTTTGTGGGAAGTTATTTTGCGGGGCGAAAAGCGGCATTCTGGGGCATTTTAATTTTGAGCGTATTGCCGGACTCGGCTGAATACGGAAGCGATGCCCTTACCGAATGGCCACAACTGATGTTTTTAGCGAATGGATTTTTGCTGCTGTTATGGGGAACGCAGAAACGGGCGAGCTGGCTGTTCGGTCTGGCGGGGATAGCGGCGGGATTAGGATATTTGGTTCGCTCGGAAGGCTGCCAGTTGCTTATATACGGCGGCGTATGGCTTGTATTCAATCTTATCAGGCCGGAGGGAAAAATGAGGAGAACGAAAGCAGTTGTCGCTTTGATTTTGCTGGCGGCAGGTTTTGCTGTTATTGCTGTTCCTTATATGAAGTCAAAAGGATATGTGTTTCCCGACCAGCGGATTTTGAAACTTCCGGCAATGTTGAGTGTAAACGATAATACCGATTCTGCCTGCGGCACGGATATATGTGTGGCGGGGATATCACTGGGCAAAACTATGGGGAATAAAACCCTGACAAAAAACATCTGTGAAACTCTGATGTATTATTTTGTTCCGGGATTGCTAATCGGCTGCTGGTATTATTTCGGCAGGCAAAGGAAATCGCAGGAGCAGGCGTTTTATGCCGGGGCATTTATAGTATTCAATATTGTAATGTTGTTATGGCAAATATTACATCAACATTTTTTAAGCAGAAGGCACACGCTGGCTTTGGTTGCGTTCACTGTTTTTTATATACCGATAGGTATGGAGATAATCGCAGGCTGGATATGCGAAAGAGCTTCAAAAGACAAGCCGGTTACAGAAAGAGATAAACATCGCTGGTTTTATGTTTTGATGATAATTGGAATTGCAATCTGTCTGCCGAAGCTGTTTAAATTCGTCGGCACACAAAAATACGGCTATAGAGAAGCCGCAAACTGGCTTGTCGCAAATACCACCCAGGCGGATGTAATAGCAGTGCCTGACAAGAGAATAACTTTCTATGCCGAGCGAAAAGGAATGGAATATGAAAATGACAACACCACCGTAAATCCAGTCTCCGCGAGATATATTGTAAAGATTTCAAAATTTGAATATCATAAAGAGGTAAAATCTGATAAAAATTTTCGATACGATGCAAGCTCAATAGTGGATGATAATGAAAGCGATGCTTTTTTATATGAGCTAAATAAATGCAGCTCTTTAAAAGGTCTTGTGGGGTATTGGGCAGCTAATAACGATAATTTGGATTACTCAATCTATAGAAATCACACAACGGCACATGGCAACATCAGCTATGCAGCAAGCGAATATGGCTGGGCATTTAGCTTCAATCCCAATATGAAAAGTTATATTGACTGTGGAAACAATTCAGTTTTGAACCCCATAGATTCGATTACTTTATCAGCACTGATTTATCCGGTTACTGCTTCGCCTGGCACTATTATCGCAAAAAACGGCCCATACTGTATGCAGTTCGGCAATGACGGCAAAATTACTGCTGGAATCTATGCCGGCTCACCTGCCTCATGGGCTTTTGCCAAGAGCGTCTCTGTTTTGCCCCTCAACATATGGCATCATGTTCTTATGACATACGATGGTTCATATATTAAAATATATATTGATGGTAAAATTGACGGGACCCCATTATCTAAATCCGGCAATATGGCCATTACACATGATAACGTGCGTATAGGTTATGGCGCAAAAGGTCTCGATTACTACTTCAATGGCTTGATTGATGAAGTTATGCTTTTTAATACAGCCTTGCAATTAGATAAAATAAAAGCATTGAATGAAATGCTAAAATCAAAAACAGTGCCGACATTCGGCGACGATGTTAATGCTTATCCAGTATTTGACTATTGGAAAATAGAGAAAGAATGCTCGTTTTGGGTGGATGGAAGAAAGAAGCGGGAGCTTTGTATTTACAAAATGAAATGATATAATCATTTCATTCTATGACTCGTCAGTAAGCGTTTTCTCCTTTTATCAGGTGCCATGGCGTAAGCAATAAAATCCAAAGATCAAGCCGGAATGACCAGTTTCTAACATAGTACAGGTCGTAAATCAATCTTTTCTTGAGAGATGAACTTCCTCTGTATCCGTGTATCTGCGCCCAGCCGGTCATACCTGATTTCACTTTATGTCTGACCATATACATTCTATAATCTTCCGAGAATTGTTTAACAAAAAAAGGCTGTTCAGGCCTCGGTCCAACAAGACTCATTTGCCCTCTAATGACATTTAACAATTGAGGAATCTCATCCAGGCTTGTCCTTCGCAGGAATTTACCTATCGTGGTACATCTCTTGTCGTCCGGCACTGTCCACTGTGGATTATCCGCGGCATCCGCATCTATTTTCATTGTTCTGAACTTTAATATAGTAAATTCCTTTTGATTCATACCAACTCTTGTCTGTTTGTAGAAAACATTTCCCTTGCTGCCAAACTTAATCAACAACACTATGATAAGGAATGGCACGCATAAAAACAATAATAACAACATTGCAGCGACAACATCAAATACGCACTTGATTATAATATTCAGGCCGCTTAATGGAGAATCTTCCGCTGAAAACAGCGTCTGCGACCCAATAACGAGAGCTGAAGTATTGCTAAGCGATATAAGATTGCCCCAGTCGGGAATAATGCGTATTGTGATTCCCTTACTTTGAAGCGATAATAACATAGGATATATTTTTTGACTCAAATTATTATCAAGAGCCAAATAAGCCTCGTCTATTTCTCCCTGTTTAATTGATTTGAGAATTTCTTCGATTGTGCCTAATACCGGAACACCGAACAAGGTTGTTCCAATAAGAGTTGGGTCGTCATCTACAAAGAATGCACACTTTAGCCCCAAATGTCCCATTCCCATAATATCTTCGACCAGTTGCTGTCCTTTTTTGTTAGCCCCTATAACAGCATAATATCGTAGATTATATCCTTTCCTGCGTAATGCTCGCAGCGTCATCATTACTAATATTTGTGAAAAAAACAAACCAACCGGCAACATCGCTATAAAAAACGCCAGGAGTTTTCTCGAATAAGGCATTTCTCGCATATAATAAAAAAATGACAATATAAACAATCCGCTTAATAAGGTCGCTTTCAATAAATTGCCGATTTGCTCAAATATACTTTTAATGCGTTTGGGCATATAAAGCCCAGACCATGAAAACGCAAGACAACAAATACATACTACCGGCAACATCAACTGTAAATGCTTATTAATAGGCGGTATGCTTTTTGGAGTATCAAATAAAGGAGAATAAAAGCGAATATAATAAACTGCAATCCATATAGAAGCAGTGATAATAATATCAATAATAAACCGAAGTAAAGAAAAAAACGCTGAATATGTTCTTAACACTTGATTTTTCCTGGCAAATCCAATATCATGATAATTTTATAGCATTAATTAATGTGGCCTTGATTAAACGTAAAGCAATCCGGTCATGGTTTTGTTATAAATTGAAGTATCTTTAGCAATCGTTTCAAAAAACATACGAGCATAGGATACTTGATACCATTTATTTTACTAGCCTTATAATTTTCAAAAAACATCTTTGAAGTATTCACTATGCCTGGCTTACTTAGTCCGCCGGCACGAATTTTTAATAATATTTCAGGTAAATAAACTGCCGTGATTTTGTGTTTATATAAAAATCTTAGTATCAGCTCATAATCGGCTGCTATTGGAAAATCATCATTAAATAAGCCATATCGAGTATAGATGCCTTTTTTTACATAGAATGTTCCGTGCTGCGGCATCCAGCCAATTTTAAACTTGTTTCTGGAAAATTTACCGCTTTTCCAATATCGCATGATTCTATTGACATTATCTCTTTGTACATAAACCGCATCGCCATAGCATGATTCAACCTGTTTTTCTGACATTATACGAACAACTTTTTCGATAACTAAGTCGTTAGGATAAAAATCATCGGAATTGAGTATGCCGACGATATCTCCCGTAGAACGCATTATCCCCTTATTCATTGCATCATACAGGCCTTTGTCGGGTTCAGACACAACCTTTGTTTGGCTATTCTGGTATTTATTTATAATCTCAACAGTGCCATCTGTAGAGCCGCCATCAACAATAATATGTTCTATATCGGCGTATGTCTGCGCACGAACGCTATTTATGCAATGCTCAATCATTGCCGCATTGTTAAATACAACTGTAATAACCGACACTTTCAAACTATTCACCTTGTCCAGCTCCGGAACTTTCTGATATCATCAAAAAATATAGCAGGCTCGTGAATATAAACCCTGCTCTTTGCAATGGCTCTTTTGGCTAATTTGCCTATGCCCATATTATAACGGTGAAATACCTGCTTCATCTCTGATTCAAGCTGTTCAAATTCCTCATTTGGCATAGTATCTACCCTTTTGTTAATGTCTTTGATGTAATAGTACTTGGGTGAAATACTGTAAAAATCCTCTAATGTTCGATTTTCCTGAACAAGTCCCATTTTAACGCCTATGTCGAATAATTCTGTTCCAGGGAAAGGCTCATAAACGCTCAAGGATGCGAAATCCGGCTTAAGTTCTCTCATAAACTTTAATGTTTGATATGTTTCCTGTTTAGTTTCCGATGGCAGTCCCATCATAAAATATCCAGTCCAGTGAATGCCTGCCTTCCTAAGCAGTTTAGCGGCTTTTCTTGCCTGGGCTAATGTCGTGTTCTTGTTTATCAGCTTTAGTATTCTATCGCTGCCGGTTTCTATGCCGACCTTTATACTATTACACCCGGCCGACTTCATTATCTTGAGTAATTCCTCATCTATAAGGTCAACTCTCGTGTTGCAATCCCAGCTTATATTCAGTTTTTCCTCTTTTAATCTATCGCAGAATTCCACGACTCTTTTACGGTTGACGGTGAAAGAATCATCTTTGAATGTAAATTGTTTTGTATTGTAGTTATTTATTACCAGTTTGATTTCATTAATTATATTGTCTATTGAACGATAACGAATTTTTCTTTGCCAAATACTTGTGGCGCAATAGAGGCAATTATAAGGACAGCCCCTGCTCATCATTAAAAGCCCCATATCTTCAGAGTTGTAGGTGTTTTTGTTGTACAATAATTCCCTTGCCGGGTACGGCATCGAGTTTAGGTCTTCAATAAAAGGCCTAATGGGATTATTAACTATTTTATTGTTATCCCAATAAGACAACCCTTTTATTGCCAACAAATCTTTATTTAAAATATCTTTGTTTTTAGTATCCCTATATTTTTGAAGGGCATTAACAAGTTCCAAAATAGTCTCTTCCCCTTCTCCTCTAACCAGAAAATCAGCATCAGGGCAGATATTTATTACTTCATTATGTTTAATAGATATATGTGGCCCACCCATTATTACGGGAAGGGACTTGTTATATTCCCTGCATAGAGACGCTACTTTAAAAGCAGAAGCTATAAAGGTCGTCCATACTGTAATACCAACAATATCAGGTTTAAAATCGGCAACCTTCTTTCGCATTTCCTGCCAAATGGGGTGATTATCATTTTTGACAGATTTCAGATAATCGGGATAGTCCTCCTCCAGACGAGTAAAATCCATTTTTGTAGGATTTATATTACAATCCGCATCATATATCAATACTTCATGCCCTTCCTTTTTTAATACTGCAGCAAGACAGGAAAGACTTATGGGAAAATAACGATTATAATAACCCATAAAACGAAAAAAAGGCGGGTCAATCAGAAGAATTTTCATTTAGCATTCCATTGAAGACAAAATTTACCTGAAAATATTTGGAACTAATGAACGATATCGAGAAAGGAATGGATGACGATAATATAAGCATTTAAGATAATTATTGACTCTCAAACTGATACCGTTTTTCTCTTTTGCGATTCCCATCATAAGTCTTTGACGAAGCATTACAAGATTGCGCATCGAATGTTCCTGAAGATTGTAAGGCACATCATTATTTGTCAGCCAGTAGTCATCGTTGATAAAGCCGTTACGCACAGCATCCTGATATACTTTTGTCCCAGGCAGCAGCCAGAGAATATTAGTGCCGCACATTCTTGGTTTGATACGTTTAATCAGTTCTATAGTATTATCTACGCTCGATTCACTTTCTCCGGGATTGCCTACCATCAGATACGCCTGCGCCGAAATGCCTGCTTCACTTGTAAGGCTAAATGCTCTTTCAATGTCTTTGTGATTTTGGCATTTATTAATATTCATAAGGATATTATCATCGCCGCTTTCCACCCCGAAATCTATTGCTATGCAGCCGCTGGCTTTCATTGCTTTAAGCAGTTCACTGTTTATCATTTTTACATGACTGCAGCACGCCCATTTTAAATCCCATTTATTTTTAATAATCCCCTCACATATTGCGATAGCACGATTTTTATTAACTGGAAAATTATCATCGTAAAAAAACAACGACCGAACTCCATACTTTTCAACTAACCAGCCTGTTTCCGCCAAAATATTCTCTGGCGAACGAAATCTCCATGTGCTTCCCCAAAAACGCACAGAGGCACAATAGGAACAGTCAAACACGCAGCCGCGGGAAGAAATTATAGCAGCCGATGGCGAAGGCAGCGGCGGATGACTGCAATAATGAGAGAAACTGAAGTTTTCAAAACCAGCGTAATACGGCAATGGAATCCTGTCCAAATCATCAATTCGCTGACGAATCTCGGTATAAAACACATTGTTGTCTTTGGCTCGCAACGCCAGCCCTGGAATGCTTTTAAAGTCTTTACCTTCGCTGATAGCATCAATAATATCAGAAAATGTATCTTCACCCTCGCCAAGAACAACAGCCGAAGTATGTGTCAATTTGAAAATATGCTCCGGATATATCGTAGCATGTGGTCCACCCATAATCAGAATTGCATTCGGAACGGTCTGCTTCAACATCTCACACAATTTCCAAACCATCCCACGGTCTATTGTCCAGCAAGTTACACCAAGAATATCCGGAGAAAACAGTCGCGTTTTACTGATTATCTGCGAACAACTTAAAAGTCCTCCGTCAAGCAGTAAAACCTCGTGTCCCTTCTGATGCGCAACAGCGCCCAAATAGGCAATGCCGGGCGGCGGATAATCAGGTCTTTGCCTGCGACTAACAGGATTGCTGATTAACACTATTTTCATAAGTTTTTTCGTTTGTACAAAATATCCATTTCAACTATCGATTTATTAATTCCGACATTTACATCTAAAGGGGCTATAAACTCGAAATTGATATTGTGCAGCATCTCATGCAATTCGTCAAATAACGGCTGATTTTCGTATAATTTAACAAATGTTGCTTCCAGAACGATATAATCGATGGATTCTAATGTTTTGACCGCTCCCTGAATCGTCTTTTTTTCATACCCCTGCACATCCAGCTTCAACAATACCGGTTTTTTAACATTGATGCTGAAAGTCGAAACTAAATCGTCTATTTTAAAGACATCTACCTCAATTGTCTTCGTATGCTGCGTCTGGCAATTAGCACGGTTATGCTCTTTCATATCTCCCTGAATTGCCATCGCTGAACTGGCAGGCGTATAATCATTTCGGTGGAATTTAATCTTGCCGCTTATATCGCCAACTGCACAATTATATATATGTATTTTGGAAATTTTTTTTGTATTCTTTTTAAGAATCTCGCACACATCAGGGACAGGCTCAAAACAATGAATATCAGCCATAGGAAATCTTTGTGCTGCTGCCAGAGCAAATTGTCCCACATTAGCGCCGGCATCAATAACCGTATGAAATATCGGCTGATAGTTTGATATCATTCTATTTATATGGAATGAAGAAATGGAAAACCTGTTTCGCAGCTTAATAAACTGTCTGAATGCGTCAGGCTCGTTTAATACTTCAAGCAATCTGATTATTTTTCTTGGCATATAAACTCTTCATAAAAATTTTTGTATAATGGTTTGAGATTTTCAGGAGAAAACTGTCTGGCTGAATATACGGCCCGGTCTTTTTTATTCTTCAAGTCGGATGGATTCTCAAGTATGCTCTTGATTGATTCTGCCAATGATTCAACTGAATAATCGCATACCCATCCACCGCCACTTGCGATTATTTCTTCCCATATATATACATTTCGGGATATCAACACGGGCAAAGAAGCGTTTAACGCCTCAACCACGGCAATTCCAAAATTTTCATTCATAGAGGGCAATACAAAACAATCGCTCCCGGCAAATGCATCGTATTTATCCTGTCCGGATAAAAAACCTGTCATTATAACATTGTCTTCTAAGCAATATTTTCGAATCCAGCCGCGGACTTTCTTCTCATAACCATTCAAATCCGCCCCGGCAATCACCAGCTTGATATTTGGATAATATATAGACAGCTTTTTAATGGCTGGAATGAGAATGCCAAGACCTTTCTTATAATATATCAGAGACAAAAACAGCAAAACAAAATCATTATCGCCCAAATAATGCTTATGGCGAAAGTTGTCTCGTTTTCCGTTTTTGCCGGACGGAGAGACTGGTAGCGGCAAAATCTTTAGAGCGGTTTTTGAGCCGTACATTTCTATTTTTTCCGCTTCCCGTTTTGCGGTACAAATAACAGCTTTGCTTTTATCGAGCATCTGGCGTATCACAATCGGACCTAACAACTTCTTTAGATAATGTTTTTTTTGAAGGTCGAAAGGGTCAAGCGAACCATGTGGCCATATCATAAAAGGTATATTATTCTTATGTAAAATCTGTGCTGCCTTGACCTGAAATCCGCCCCAAATAGTATGAATCACTGCCAAATCATAGTTGTGAGCATTTTCTTCTAACCACTCATTCCCGTCTTTGGAAAATAAAAATCGTTTTGGAAATGAAGGCTTTAACACCACCAGCTTTGCTGATTTAAATAACTCGGCATCAACTCCGTCAGCGTTTATGCTAATGACAGTGCTGTTTATGCCAAGGCTTCTTTCAAGAGCCAATATATTCATCACCGCATAAGCTGTCCCGCCTCTTCTGGCGGCAATATTCGGAATAATATGAAGGGTTTTCATTTTTTCGCGTTAATTCGTTTTTCTGCAAAAAAGAGTTATGTTGTAGTATTCTCCATCTACCGTAGGAATGGCAAAGAAATTCTCAACACCATTATCTTTCAATAATTTAGTTATCTCTGTAATATCATAACTATTCATCTGTACCGGTGGCTGAAGAAATTTTCGTCCTCTAAAAATATTTACAACATTGGCAAAAAATGGAATTCCTTTCTGCAGCCAGCAACTAAACTTTTTCAAAAATGAGGCATCTCTGTAAAAAACGAACTGCAACACTGCAACGCCTTTATCATTCAATAATTCAAGCAGTCTCTTCAATATACGTTCACCACGGTTGACAGGTATGTGCTGAAAAACCAGGCTGGAGTGTATTAAATCAAATTTGCCGCTCACCGCGGACAAATTGTCATCAGATTTGTAAAAATCTACATTTTTTACTTTATTGTTCAGGCAGTTCTGCCTTGCCCCTGTCAGCATCGCATCAGAAACATCTATGCCAACAACATATTTATAGCGTTTCGCAAGCGGTATGACTAATCTGCCAACTCCACAGCCAAAGTCCAGACAACTGGATGGAACAAAACCGGTATCTATGTGCTTATCGATAATATCCATAATAAATTTAATATGCTCCTCGCCGGATTCAAAAAAAGCCCTTTTGTTCTCAGCATTTAACTTTTCTTTTCTAAAATTATCATTTGCGAGAATACCATAGTAAGGATCAGTTTGTCCCCATTTTTCCCATGCTTTATCTGTACTTAACATTTACGTAATTCTCCTATAATACGATTTCTAACAATATTCATAAAGACACATAACTCTATATATGAGACAAATTGTGGTTAGTGTCTTGTTGCAATTGGCCATCATCATGACATATAATACCATACTTGCCGCTGAAATAATACAGCCACATAAAAAAGAAAGTGCCTCCGGCAAAATAATGGCCGCCCCTGATTGCTCTGACTAAAAACACAGTCAAAATTGCATTGTTCACAATCCACATAACGTTGTTCTTGTCATTATTTTTCAAAATCCAAAATCTAAAAATAAAACAAAAAACAGATACTGAACCTAACAAGCCTGTTTCAGACATAAGCCTGAAAAACAATGAGCTTGCGTCGCCGCTATTTGTGAACAGGTAGCCGGGATGAACAGCATCAACATCTACGACCTTATTTATATATTTGCCATAGGAAATGCTATGTGAGCCTAAGCCGGAACCAAATAATGGGTTATCCTTAAAGCTTTCCCATGCGACCAGGGCGTTACTAAACAACGCATAAGTGCTTTGATTAGTTTGTTCCAGTTTTTTGCCTCCAGTAAAGATGCCAACAGAGTCATCAACTCGCATCCGTAAATCAGCTACATTGATGTAGGCAAAAAACATGAGTATAGACATAACCGCAATGCCTATCACGAAATATTTTACTTTGGCATAATTTAAAAACAGCAACATGACCGAAAAAATCATCCCTATATAACCAACTAAGGAAAAAGAAAAAATAAAAGACAAAATAATCATCAAACTCGTACGCCTGTTTAAAAATTTAAACTCACTTTTTGTGAAAGAGCGGATCGCTGCAAAGAATGCCGGAATCATGACATAGCAAAAAGCCGATGGTTCAGACATAATTGAGGTAATCTTTAAAAAACCTGCTGGACTTATATGCAGAGACGATACAAGTATGTAGCTAAAATCATAACCTGCTCTAACCCCCAATAAATAGTTTAACTCTTGAAATAATCCAATTACTGCTGTTAAAATCGCAAAGTTTAGATAAACCTTAAATAGTCTCTTTACATCATATCGGTTCACTTTTATCAAAAGATAAAATAGCAGAGCATTTGAAAATATCCCTATAACTTGCTTTGTTAAAAGGAAAAAAGTATCTTTGCCTACATAAGTATTATAAAGCGAAGAAACAATTATGACCCCAAATATGAAAAGAAACGTTCTGTTAAAAGGAATACCTCTTAAAAACGGAAGACACAATGCAAAAACCAAAATCATTAAAGGGTAGCTAAGTCTCAACTCCATAAACGGCAGAGCATTCTGCAAAGTAAATGCATCACAGAATACAATAAATACAGCGATATAATTAATTAATTGCAGCAACATCATTTTATTTATATAACGGGGATATTAATCGCTTAATGAGAAATCTCCAGCCAGCAAGATTAGTTTTGCATGTGGCCGACTCACATTTAATGTCATCAAAATAGTCAATCAAAAAACCTCGCTGATGCAGACCATAGCACATATCTACATCTTCCGCTTCAGCCCAGGAGAGACGGTCATCATAAGGCGGCTCTTTTATTGCCAGGTGATTAAACACATTTAATCCACCATCAATAAAAGCAACTCGGCTTCGCAAAAAACCAAAATAATTGTCACCAAACCATATCCTATCAAATCTTCTGTTTATACCTGATGCGGTAACATCATAGGTTTCCAATAACATATAATCTAAATAACTAAACTGTTTGCCAGATGGTGAATTCACCACAACTCTCGGGGTAATTATATCAAACTGTCGCGAAATAATTTTCTCTACAAAATCATCAGGATACATAATGCGAAGGTGACTTATCGAAATTATTTCATATTGACAATGCTTATAAAGATAATTTTTCTTCTTACAGACAACAAATCTTCCTGCTTCGTACGCATGGTTGAATACCAAATATCTGATGTTAATATCGGGATGCTGATTTATTATCTGTGCCGGATCAAAACTATCCGGGCCGCAGATAATAACCTCGTGTTTTATATGGCGGATAGCGGTATTTTTTGCAATACTTTCAACAACGGATTTAAGCAATTCTTTTTCTGAATCGCTTCCTGAAAATAATAAGCCGAACGAGATACTGTCAAAATGATGGGATGATTGTTTTTGAACCCTGATAAACCTTTTATCGTCGCTGACTTCAAGAACACAGACAACATTGTATAAAGTCTTAAAGAATTCACTCCGAACCACCCAAAAATCCGAATTTTTTCTGCCAACCCCAAACCGACAGGACTGCTGATCCTTAACAATAATATGTCCATTGTCCTTTAATGCCCAGAAAGCATATTTAAAAGCATGCCGAAGCACGCCTTGATTTTTTAATGTTTTTGTATAAACAACAATCTGATCAAATTGTTCATATACATATTTGATTAGGTAAATGTCTTTTATAGTTCTTATTTCAAATTCTTTCATGTCAACTCAAAATTAAAATTATGAACTTTCCTTTGTTTTGAATTTCAGATAAATACAACCTGCTCCCAAAACAAAAACAAGGACTTCTGATAAAATCGTTGTGGCAATAGCCGCATTTATCCCATATTCAGGAATAAAAAAGTAGTTTCCTATTATATTTGCTATTGCTCCAAATGTAACTATATATAAATATTCCCTGTGAAAGCCCCACAAATTTATTGGAATCGAAAATGCCCCGGCCAAATAACACGGAATTATATCAATCGACAACCACAGCAGGGCATTCACGGACCCGGCATATGTCTGTCCATACACTTTCAGTATCAGAAACCTGTGAAATGAAAAAAGAATCGCAAACAACGCACCCCCTATAATTAAAGCATGAAAGACGTAATCTTTCAGAATCTGCTTGCTCATAATATTCGCAGACAACCGCGGAGCATAAACCTGATATAACACCGCAGCGGGAAATATGAAAGCCAATAGTATCGTATAGGCGGCCGAATAGAGTCCTACCTCATAATTGCTTCTGAATATTCCAAGCATTAAAGTGTCAATGTTGTAATAAATTGATACCATAAAACAAGATAAGCTGATAACAACACTTTCCTTTATGTTGCTCCAGACTTCCAATAGGCTGGGGCGTGCAATATGCCGGCCTGCAAATATCCACTGCCCGACGACCATCGCCATGTCCGAAACAAGAAATGCTATACACAAAACGGCGACTCCCATATTGCCGCAAACAAAAAACCATACAAAAAGAAGCAGAAAAACACTTGATACAATCGTCAGCACTGATAACAATTTGAAGTTTTCATATAATCTGATCAGCCATTCGATATTAAACACAAAAATTATAAGCTTGAATGACAATAGAATTAGAATCAGATTGCCCGGATAACCAAGCTTATAGATACCGAAGGGTATTAATATGAGAAAAAATATAACCGATAGCCAACCACGTGAACAAAGCTGTATCCCCAGAGCTTTTGATATTGGTAGTTCTGAATTGATACACTTTCTAAGAAAATAAACATCAAATCCAAGATTAAGCGCAAGCAAAAAATAACAAACTATTGTATTGTAGTACTTAAAGACTCCATATAATTCCACTCCCAAATTATTAGCCGCTATAACATTAACTAATAGAGAAGCCCCCTTGGAAAAAAAAACCGCAAAAGAAAGCATCAGGAATCTTTTTGCTGTCTTTTTGTTCTCACAGCTCCATATTTCATCGATCATAGGTGGCTAACTGTAATATTAAAAATATTAAATTGAAAATTTAAAGGAACTACGGAAATCCTCGAGTTCCTCTGGGGTGCCTAGTATCCAGTGTTCATTGGCAATGTCTATAATAAACTTTTTGCCAAGCTGGATAAGGTCATTATACATCGGCGCGATATAAAACTCGCCTTTGTCAGTTTTATTCTGTCTGATGCGTTTTTTTGCCACATCTATAAAAGCCTGCGAGTCTGAAAAATGATACAATCCAGTCAACGCATAGTCAGAGATGGGGATTTTTTCCGCGGTCTGCCTAACATATCCGCTCTCATCCATCCGGGCAAAGCTAAAACGAGATTCGCTACTCCTGAATGCCCCCAGAACACCATTAACATCCTCTCTTAATAAGGAGTTTTTAATTGTATTCGATACAAAATAAGTGTCAATATTGAAAATAACCAGAGCTTTGGTTTTGTTCAGCAGTTTTTCAGCACATAAAACGGTTTCAGCCTGTCCTCTTGTTACCTGTTCAATGGTTATCAAGCGAACATTGGTTTTAGAGCCATATTTCAAATCTAATATCCTGTGTAAATCATATTTATCGTTATGTTCTTTGAGAGCGATAAATATCAGGTTTGTGCATAGTTCTATAGGAAGAGAATCAACAGACCATTCCAAAATAGTTTTGCCGTGAGCTTCTATAAGCATTTTGGGAATATTGAAACCGGCCTTCACAAACCTGTCTCCCCTCCCGGCCATTGGAATGACAAAATTCACTTATTTATCTCCTCGGATAAGCTTTTCGTTTGATATCGGAAGCCCGGAGCCATCGCCATTGATTTTATCCCAACATTCAAATCGCAGCGCATTATCATCAATGTAAATATCTGCCCATGGCTTGCCAAAATAAATCTCATCGTACGGTATTTCATGAGTTATAAGCCAATCTAATGTGTCTTTTCCTATCCGAGCCATTGCCAATCCGACATTGGCACCGGTTGTTTTCATATGTCTGGCCGTATATAGTATAATATAATGCCCATTCTGTTTTAGCTGCTGAAGCCTTTCTTTAGCTCCTTCAACAGGCAAAAGTTCAGAGTATTTTTCATGCGGCATTTTAATGTTGCATACAACGCCATCAAGGTCTATACATATCCGTGTCATTTATTAACTCCCTACAAAATCATTTAAAAGCTGAATGCCTTTTAAATATATCATGACTTGCTTTTCTGTGTTATCGCTGTGTAAAGGACATATTGAAACAAATATCAAACCAGCTAAAAACAATATATCATCTGGGTTGTAGCCCTGTTGTTTTATAAGAGAATTCGTCTGTTGGCATAAAAAATCCTGCCATGGCCTCAAATTTATACTGTACACGAACTTCGTATCTGATAATTGTCTAAGATAAAACTTATAGTTGACGATATAATCATAATATCCAATTACTGAATGCGCAAGCTTCGCAATATCATATTTAAAATCACCATAAATACCTATACACTGTTCGCCAAAACTGCCGCGAGCGTCTATAAGCCGCATAACTCCGGAATTTAAATCGTAAAGCATATTATTAAAACAAAAATCACCATGCATAATGCAAAAATCATCTTCATTGTAAAGCCTGTCAAGTTTTTCTGATATCCGGGATTCAAGAACTCTGAAATTCTGGTATTCCTGCCCGTTGATATTCAACCGTTGTGCTTTTAAAAGTTGTTGGTACTTTTCCGGCAGCTGCTTTTCAAAATCGCTTATTCTCGTCAGACATTTATTGTAATAAAACCCCTGAAAAGCTTTATGACTTATCGAATACTTGTGCTTTTTTTGGAGGTTCAGTATGAATTCCAGTGCTTCAAAGAGTCTCTGCCATCCATCATCATTCAACTGCCAGAATAACATATACTCTGAAACTGTCGGATACCCGTAGTATTCCATATCCACATGTGTAAAGTCATTATTTGTTCGCACTTCACTAAGAATCCTCGGGTAAAAAACCGCCAGTTCCTTCGGGAGCATATGCACATAGTTAATCTCGTTTTTAAATTTATCCGTATTTTTAGATGATTTGGTAATAATACCGGCAGTTCTATCTATGCGAATATGATTAAATGACCGGCTCGTTACCAAATCCATCTTCGTTTCGTAGTAATTTGACTCATGGCCGCAATCAAGCCAGTGCGTCTTTTTAAACAATATGTTAGTGTTACTACCTAAACCCCTGATGACTGAAAGCAAATCATTTGCAAAAAGCTTTTTATCTTCCATCGCCTTACATAAATCTGTTTTATTAGTTCTGAAAACTCCTGTAAAAGCATAACCGCGTTCTTCACAGGGGGTATTCTTGAAGCAAAAATCAACCGAATCTGTTCTCAATATAACAGATGACCAATTATTGTTCTTTTGGAGCTTTTCTGAAATGAATACCTCGTTTTTTTCGGGAAATTCCACTGGTATTGTTGTAACGAGATTAACAATAATATCTTTAACCTCTTTTTGCATGGACAATTTTCTTACAACCGTTTTCAGCGTTTCAATAACCCCTTCAGCGGGCGGAACAGAAATATAGCTAACCTTGTCTTCGTAGTAGCAAAATTCCTTTTTTACAGCATCAAGATGTTTTTCATCAACAGCAAGATGGATTCGGACATTCTTTGTCTGAAGGTAGAAATCAAAGATATAGCACGAAATAGCCGTAACATTTATTGGCAGCAACGCAGGACAATCAAATCCGTATCTGGCGAGATAAAGCTTTTGTTTAATGCTTCCAGCCGCGAGAACAACAACGTCTATCATATTACTCATAATTACTCTGTTATATTATTATCAGTTTTGTTATGCGTTAATTCAGCTGCGTTTTTCGAAAATAATGGGCGATAATACTTTTCGATCTCTTTGCCAATGCTTTTGTATAATAAATTATATTGCGAAAACTGTAGGCCGTAGCCATATAGAGATACTGCGGCTTTCTTGAGCTATGCAACAACACTTTCAGATATTTCGGATTAAATGAGAAAAAGAGAAGCCTCTGAAAAAATGTAAACCGCAAATTTAACTTAAGCGCAAGCCGTTCTATGTCCAGACTATGAGCTGCTATCCTGAATCTGCCATCAACAATCCTGTATCTTTGTTGAGCCAACAGGAGTAAATCATATTCTTCAATCGTGAGAGGCGGTTTGACATATTCTTCATATATCGCTGTGCCGGGATACGGAATCGTTACAGCGTGGGCATAGGCACTGGCCTTTATCTCTTCGCTGAGTTCCACAGTTTTTTGCACATCTTCTTCTGTTTCGCCGGGGGTATTCAGCAAAAAATTCGCAAATGTTCGGATATGGTTGCTTCGACATAGCTTGAAAATTCGTTTTATATCTTCAACGGCAATTCCTTTTTTCATTCTGTCGAGCATCTTCTGTGAACCTGATTCGACACCGAAATCCATCTGTATACAGCCAGCCTCGACAAGTGCGTTAAAAACTTCATCTGGAAACTGGTTAACCCGTCCTTCAATTCCCCATATAATCCCAAGATTAAGCGCCTTGAGCCGCTGACAAAACTCAATTACACGCTTTGGTTTAATAGTAAAGGTATCATCTTGGATGTAAAAAAAATCGATATCATATTTTTTCTTTAAGAAAATAATTTCTTCAATGACATCATCAAGCTCGCGATATCGAACTTTCCGCAGTCTGTTTGCACAAAATGTACATTGATATGGACAGCCTTGGGATGTAAAAATATGCACTCCGGAACAAAAAACATAGCGAAGCAGAAAAAGTTGAGGCTTTAAATAATGATCCATATTCAGCTTATGATAAACAGGCAGCGGCATTTGATCAAGGTTGTCGCAAAAAACGCGAGATCTGGTGTGAATAATCTCGCCATTTTTGCGAATGACTAATCCGCTGATTGTTTGCCAGTCACTTTCTCCCTTTCTTTCATACTCAAGAATTTCCGTTAATATTTCTTCGCCTTCGCCAATAACCACCGCGTCAAAGGGACTGTCTTTTATAGTAAAGTAGTCATCGGGTGAAACTGAAGTATGGACACCTCCAACAATAATTTTCGCATCGCAGCGGTTGCGGATTTCACGCGCTAATTTCGTAATAGTGCTAAACTCCCCTGTACAACATGTAAGCCCGACCACACGAGCATTATAAGCCACTGTACGTTCGACTGTTTCCCTGAAGACATCTTCTCGCTTCTTATCATTAAGTTCAGTTAAAGCTGATCGTTTAATATCTACTATTTCCGCAGAATATCCCTTCGCTTCGACCCAGCCCGCAAGCCACAGTAGTGATTGGGGTATTATTGTTGAAGCCGCCCGCAAAGGAGAATTAACCAAACAGACATCCAGTTGTCCTGCCATTTATAGTACCTTATTTCCTTTATTAATAATCATTTTTAATCTTATCTGTCGCATCCATAAAACTAAATGGTGTTACGAAAGTTGAATAATAATTTCGATCTGGCAAAAGATCCAGATGTTCGCCAAAATATGCATTTAGTATTACACGAAAAGTGTTTACCGGAGAAATACTATCATATAAATACTTTCCACCCCCGCCTGGTAAATAATATGCATTTAGGATTTTGAATTGGGCTTTCAAAAATTTCACGTCTCGTTCTGTATCGTCAGGCACACTTCGATTATGCATCGGGCGAAATATATAGCCGGACCCATGGTCGGCCTGAAGAACGATAATCGGCGGCGAATTTGAGTCTTTCAATAACGTGTCAACTAATGCCTCGACTTTTTTGTTTATATATTTTACCTGATTCAAATATGATACTTTAGGTTGTAGGCTCATAGCTGCACTTTGCAACAAGCCGATTTCTTCTCCGTTTTCTCCAAAAATATAAGGCGGATGAGGACAAATTATATGAGCGAAAACAAAATGCGGTTTATCGCTTTGCGCCAATTCAGCTATTCTGTCAAATACCGAAATAACCCCATGCCGTAACAGAGGCGATATCATTTGTTCGACAAATGGCCGAAGAATTGTCATCTTCAACAACGCAATATTAAATTCTGTAGCAATACAATCAGCCCGCCAGGTTTTTCCTTTTCCAGTAGCTGTAGGCGACCACCAACTCCCCAATTTAACTGTTTCATATCCTCGCTGTGATAAATACTCTGCAATACTATTGTATTCGATACTTCGCTTGATATCCGAATAATCATTCCCTTTTCGGCCATTGAGGTCGAATATCACATTCAAATAGTCCAGATTTAACGAGGAACACAACGATAAAAAAGTGAACGCATAATTACTATGGCTATTTTCCGCAACATAAAATCTATTTTCTTTTAAATAAGAAATAAATGAAATATTATCGTAATCATATTCATCTTTCAGGACACTGCTTGCCGAATATGAATCCAAAATTATATAATAAATAGAAGGAAGATACATTGATTTTATATCATTGGGTTCATTGACTGCCAAATGATGCCTTTGCGATCGAATTTCTCTATGTACACTATTGCCGTTTCCATGGAGTATATAATAGGACATTCCCGTCTTAAGCAATAACAAGCCTGTTAAAGCAGATATAACAACATTGAGAGCTTTATTAAAATCCGGAATGCGGCGATGAAACTTAATTAAACAGACAAGCCCAAAGACAAACAATAATCCCCAAATCGGAAGCAGCCATCGCTCTCGTCCAAGCACAACATTATTCAATGTCAGCCCAATAGATATGTTATAGAAGCAGCCATAAGAACAAAACCAGACCGCCAGCATGGATACATAGATTCCAGATGCTGCCCAATTTTTCAAAATCAAATATACAACAAGCAATAGTACGCCCACCACCAGCTCCATTACAACCAGAGGCAACAACACATCGGCACAATCAGTTTGTCCGACATTTTCCGCAAAAAGAAATATGACGGGGAACAGTCCGATTAAAAAGGAATGAAATGGATATTTCTTCAGCACCTATGATTTCCTAACCATTAAATAGATTACTCTTTGTGAACCCGGCAGACCATATTTACCCCTTATCTCGTATAATTGACTAAAAGACTGCTCAAAATATGTTTGGCTATATTCATCAAATATATCTTTTCGCGATGCTAATAACCTCTGAACCTGCGGATCATCTTTAGGAATGTATTCGATGATCAGCCAATATCCCAGTGATGCCATAAATTCCGCTAATTTTTTAAAAGGGATATTATTCCCTATAACAAGATGGTGTTGAATTGCCAATGCCATGACTATATTTGCCGGACCACGTGCCGCAAGCGAGCAACGTTCCGAATTTGCCCAACCTCTAAAACTGCTTGGATTACTCATATCCATTAACAAAGGAAGCATACAGGTCTCATTGTTTCTTTTTACCATTAAATAATTGCTTTCCACTGTTGCAGGGTCATTGTCCATAGAAATAGTATGTATCCCACAGTTCGAAGCCAATCGGCTAAACACTCCTTCATTGGCTCCCAAATCCCATACGGAATTGGGCTTTAGCCCGGCAAGCAATTCGCCGACTATACGTTTTTTCGCATTAAAGCTTTCACAGCCATAATGAATATCATGGTAATATTCATTCCATTCGGTTTTCCCGCGAATATAGCGTAGAGATTGCACCACATCTTCTAATCCAATTATAATTGCCAGTAACCCTTTTTTGCTGACAGCCGCAGATTTATTTCCCTTAAAAGATTTATCCGAATATTTTTTCTGCATCTTTGAATGGAGATGAATGTTGGTTAACAAACCCATACGCAGCCAACTGCTTAAAGGCAGCAATTTACTGGCAAGATTAAGAGGGATACCGTCAATATAAACTCCCAGCAATTGAGATAACCGAATATCTTTCAAGCTCATCAATGCCAGCGGCGCCAGAAAATGCTGACAAAACTGACGATATGCAACCCATGGGTATCCTTCCTGATATTTCTCAAACGATAATGTGTCAATAAATATTGGTTTGCCGTTAAAATACTGAATATTGTAAGCTGAAGCGTCTTTTAATGTCATCCCACGACTTAAGGCCGTCTTCTGAATATACAGTGTCGCCATCGCCGCATCCCGCAACTGACTGAAACACCATTCATATGGATAAGAAATAAATGGTATTTTATCAGGCTTGATTATTTTATAGGCTAACGCCTCATTTTCCGGTGCAATAACCACTTCCCGATGTGAAACTAATAATCCTTTGTCAGCAAGTTCTTTATAAAGCCCAGATGAAAGAAGAAGTTCATAGTTGCCTCTATAAACATTGTTTATTTGACGGTACAGCGTCCCGTCTCGTTCAAATACAAACCCTGATGGATCTCTAAATGAGCTTTCCTGCATATTATCTTCTTTTTACCAATTTTATAACAGCGTTTTTTAAATACTGGAAAAACAGTTTAATTAATGACCGGGCGGAATAAAAAATAAGCATAAATACTGCCAGGCCAACCTGAAAGAGATAGCTTCCTGTTCCCAAATCTATATATGCAAACACCATCTATTTGTCTCCTAATTGCTCATTATCATTGGCCGGTCTTTTTGGACTCCAATCTTTTGATTTGCAATCAATTTCTGACATAGCTATTTCCAGTTGCTTACGCCGCATAATATTATAAGCACGGCTTTACCACTAATCAACAAATGTAAGGATAAAAATATTTTTAAAAATTTTTCATTTTTTTATTAAGTTTCATTTTTCTATTGCCGAAAGCAATAGCAGGAACGAGAGATTAAGAAACAAAAAATTCTTTTTGAATCATAAAATTACATGAAACATTATTTTTTATTAAAAAACTCGGATCGACATCAGCAGCAAGATTTAAAATTGAATAAAGTAAGCTTGGTTCACCTGATTATACGCTTCAAATGTTCCATTCAAAGCATCGACCATTATATTTGAAGCAACGAATGCGGTTCATTAAATATCAAATGCATCGCTCAACGCATCATATATAACTTATAAAGCGTTAATCACAACATATCAAGCGATAACTATACCGCACAAGTGTAACATGAAACATTTAACACGATGGAGAATACATTCACAACATCGAATATGGCATTTTACGCATTAAACAAGGCGTTTGAAGCCAAGAGCAAAGCATCAATGATTAACTATGAGTTAAAACAAATATCTACTGATATAAAAGCCACAAAGGCACAGACATAAGAAGTAAGAAGTTAGAAGTTATAAGTAAATAATACTGATAACGGTATTCTGTTTCATAAAATAAAAGCTGCCCGGGACAGTTTTTATATCCTGTGCGGCATTAACAAAACAGCCGCAGAAAAAGAAACAACGTAATTTTCAAACAAAGGGGATTTCAAAATGTCAAAGTTTCCAACTACTGAAGCGGATGTACTTGTGCTTGCCAATGAAATGACAAGCGGTCTGACCAACAACCCAACTGTCTATCCGGCGCCACCTGTACTTCCGACAAACCTCAACAGTTTTATATCCGCATTGACCATCGCTCAAAGTGCGGTTACCGAAGCCAAAGCCGCCGCCGAGGCCGCTACAAACGCGAAACTCGAAGTACTCGAAGCAATCGCCGAGGCAATGAAAAAGGATTTACGATACGCCGAGAACACAGTCGATTACGATGACGAAAAGCTCAAGCTAATCGGCTGGAGCGGACGCAAGTCCAAAACACCCCTTATACCACCCGGACAGGCAAAGGAACTTATCGTTGTCGAACAGGGTGAAGGCTGGGCTAAACTTCAATGGAAAAAACCTGACGATGGCGGAAAGACAAGCGTATATAGAATCCAAAGAAGAAAGCGTCCCGAAGGCCTGTGGGAGGAAATCACCGCCTCTATGGAAACAACGGCAACACTTCTCGACCAGCCGCGCGGAATCGAATGGGAATACCGCGTTATCGCAGCCAACAAAGCAGGCGATGGAATGCCGAGCAATACTGTTCTGGCCATATTGTAAAACTTCACACCAAAAATTCACCATAACCGGGGCGTGTCTAACGATGCGCCCCATATTTGGAATAAAATATGGCGACATTTCCAACAAAAGAATCAGAGATTTATTCCTTAGCATTGCGAATGATTGAAGGACTGAGAGGCAATCCTGATTTCCCAAAACCGCCGATTTCTTGGCCATCTTTAAAAATGAAAAGCCTTATTTTCCGTGCAAGGCAAAACGACAAAGTCAAAGCTGATGCAAAACTAACTGGAGCCGAGAACCTGAAAAAGAAAGCCTTAAAAAATCTCATCGCCGCAATAAAGAAGAATCTTCGTTATGCTGAAAACACTGTAAATTTCGATGACAATAAGTTAAAGCTGCTCGGATGGTCCGGGCATAGAGAACCAGGCTGTGTTCACCCTCCCGCTCAGCCGACAAGCCTCAAGGCCAGGCTTAAAGATGGTGGCCATATCGAGCTTAAATGGAAAAAGCCCCTCGGCCAAAACACCGTCAGTCTTTATCGGCTCTATCGCAGGATTCTTCCCGATGGAAAATGGGAAGATATCGCTAATTGCTTTAATGCATATTTACTTTTAAAAGAACAATCCCGCAATTGCGAAATGGAATTTTATATTTCCGCAGTAAACAAAGTCGGACAGAGCATACCCAGCAACACTGTTCAAATCACAACATAACCGGCACATTCACATTTTTCCCACTTCATACTTCTTACTTTTCACTTCCTAAGCGCACTCCGTCCCTGTCGGGTGCGAAAAAAGTTAGAAGTTAGAAATGAGAAGTTAGAAGTAAGTTGACTTTGTACTTTTTTCTCACTTTTCTCTTCTTACTTTTCTCTTCTGAAGGCCTTCACGAAGAAAAGCCGTGAATACCGATAACATAAACGCTATTACGAAAACTATGCCTGTCTTCTTTACCGTTCCTTTGGCAATGGGGCATATCTGCGGCTTTTCCGTAATC
>Ga0076257_117_pt1 | contig 38285 bp, 33 predicted proteins | sample RifGroF2_FD_67746 | JGI IMG/M metagenome (GOLD analysis project Ga0076257, IMG submission 67746) | Parcubacteria (Uhrbacteria) bacterium GW2011_GWF2_39_13 | reverse complement strand
CTGGCCTCATTGCCTGATGGTGCAAACATGGGTTTGTCATGCGGTAATCCAACGGCAATCGCGTCATTGAAGGAAGGCGATGTTGTTCTGGATTTGGGCGCGGGCGGCGGATTTGATGTTTTCATTGCCGCTGAAAAGGTAGGGAAAACCGGTAAATCAATTGGTGTTGATATGACATATGAAATGCTTATGAAGGCAAGAAACAATATCAGCGAATTTACAAAACGGACGGGATTGAAGAATGTCGAGTTCCGGCTCGGGGAAATAGAACACCTGCCGGTGGCGGACAGTAGTATTGACGTGGTAATATCAAACTGTGTCATAAATCTTTCCCCTGACAAAGGGCAGGTGTGGAGGGAAATTTTTCGTGTTCTCAAACCGGGCGGACGAGCTGCGATTTCCGATCTGGCGTTACTGAAGCCGCTTCCTGAAAATGTTCTCGAAGCAGTTTCCGCGCTTGTCGGCTGTGTCGCTGGAGCGGTATTGACGGATGAGACAGAAAAAATGATAAAGGATGCAGGTTTTTCGGAATTCAGATTTGAAAAGAAATCAGGCTATGTTGATAAAATGACACAATGGAATGACCCCTTGTATCTTTCCATAATCGAATTGTTGCCGAAGGGAGATAAACTGAGTGATTATATTACCAGCCTGAACATTTCGGTGATTAAAACCTCCGTTTAAAAAGCAAGCTTGATGAAAAAACTCGGGAACTGATTGCTGTCGACGCGTCAATTACCGCGCATTGCCAGCCTTGCGTTATCTGTTATTTGAACAAAGCAAAGGAACTGGGATTGTCGGATGCGGAGATTAAAGACGCGGTGGAGGTGGGAGACGCCATTCAGCGTGGTGCCGAGGCATCTATCAGCATGAAATCTGCGGGTGAAGCAAACGCAACCAATGAGGAAATAGAATGAGTGAAGCAAAAAGTTCAGGGATTGGTTTCTTTGAGAAATATCTAACGTTATGGGTAATCTTATGCATGATTGCGGGGGTGCTGCTTGGCAAATTCATCCCGGCGTTTCCGGCATTCCTCAGCAAGTTTGAATATTATCAAGTCTCCATTCCGATTGCCATTTTGATTTGGCTGATGATTTACCCTATGATGATGAAGGTTGATTTTAAGAGCATCCGTAATGTCGGAAAAAATCCGAAAGGACTGTTCGTGACCTGGATTGCCAATTGGCTGATCAAGCCATTCACCATGTATGGTCTCGCCGTGCTGTTCTTTTATGTGATTTTCAAAAACTGGATCACGCCTGAGTTGGCGAAAGACTACCTTGCGGGCGCTGTTCTTTTAGGCGCTGCACCGTGTACCGCGATGGTTTTTGTATGGAGTCATCTTACCAAAGGGAACCCAGCGTATACGGTAGTTCAAGTTGCGACAAACGATCTTATCATTTTAATTGCATTCATTCCGATTGTGAAATTTCTGCTGGGATTGAGCGACATATCCGTTCCGTGGAACACCTTGATTCTTTCCGTCCTGCTGTTTGTAGTAATTCCTCTAGCTGGTGGTATCATTACCAGACTCGTGATCGTCAGGCATAGAGGATTGGATTACTTTGAGAATAAATTCATCCCGAAGTTCAACCACGCCACTATTGGCGGACTGCTCCTTACGTTGATTATCATCTTCTCATTTCAAGGGAATGTGATTATCAACAATCCGTTACACATTATTCTGATCGCGGTTCCGCTGGTGATTCAAACGTTCCTTATTTTCTTTATTGCCTACATTCCCTGCAAATGGCTAAAGTTGCCGCACAACGTGGCTGCTCCTGCGGGCATGATTGGCGCTTCTAACTTTTTTGAACTCTCAGTCGCGGTGGCAATTGCCGTCTTTGGCACGGCTTCGCCGGTTGTATTGGCGACCATTGTCGGGGTACTGGTCGAAGTTCCCGTAATGCTGGTTCTGGTAAGAATTGCCAATAGAACAAAACATTGGTTCCCTCAAGATAAATAGGGGAGTGATATGTCTTTTTTACCAGTCATGCGCTATGCCACCGGATTGTGTGTGGGCGATCTCGATCCCCAACTCTACCATGCTCTTTGGGCTTTCGTCAGGCGCGGCGCTGGCAACGGTCGTTGGCGTTCTGATTGAAGTCCCGCTAATGCTGATGCTGGTTAATATATGTCTGAAAACACAGATAGTTTGTGTCAGAAGAAGTTGAGTAATATAGCAAAAGCGTTAGCAGCTTCAGGACCAGACACGGCCGCTGCCGTTGATTATGTTTTTCAGCAGACCCAACAGTTTACTGTTTTCTTCGGTGCTGTTTTTGCTCAGATTATTTATAGCTTCGATAATTTTCGAGGCACTCTGAAATCTTTCTTCAGGTTTTTTCTTGAGCATTTTTTCAAGAAGATTCTGAACTGAAAGCGGGAGGTCCGGATTTATTTTTCGCGGCTCCTGCGGGCGCGCGTTCTGTATGGCGTCCATCATTTCACCGACAGTTTCCCCGTGAAAGGGCTTTATTCCTGTTATCAGTTCATAGGACATGATGCCGAGCGAAAATATATCGGAACGGCAGTCCAGCATTTTATTCTGTTTGAAGGTTTCGGGAGGCATGTATGCGGGAGAGCCGAGGACTTCGTGGGTCATTGTCAGGGACGAATCTGAGATTTTAGCTATGCCGAAGTCTGAAAGCTTTGCTACGTGGTCATCTGTAACCAGTATGTTGCTCGGTTTTACATCCCTGTGAAGCACTCCGAATTTATGCACTATCGCCAGGGCCGTAGCAATTTGAGCTATTATGTAAAGTTTCTGTTCAAGGGTTAATTTGTTTTCTTTTATGAAGGACGTGAGAGATTTGCCCGGAACATATTCCATTACTATATACGGTATTTCGCTGTCTTTAGGAAAACCGAAATCATAAACCCTTACAACGTTGGGGTGTTCTATCTGGGAAAGAATTTTTGCTTCTCTGAGGAAGCGTTTCAGGCGTCCCGCGTGACTTACATCATCACCTTCCCGTCTCAGTATTTTCAACGCGTATTGCTTACAGTCTTTTTCGGCAAGGAAAACAATTCCCATCATCCCGGTCCCGAGGGTTTTAATTATTTTGTATTCAGGGAGGAGAAGGTTATGAGGATTGTTCAGTTTATCGGCATTGGCCGGAGAAAGGCTTTTAATCAGTTCATCTTTCTGGTGCTTCAGGGCGTCCTGCATTCTGGAAAGGAGCTTTTCCAGGGAAAAAGGTTTAGGCAGATAATCAAAAGCTCCATCCTTGACAGTCGAAATCGCGTCGTCAAGTTCGGGATTGCCGGTTATCATTATTATTTCCATTATAGGATGATGCTTCTTGCAGTATTTGAGAAGCTCGAAACCTGATATTCCCGGGAGGTTGGCGTCGAGGATGAGGAGATTGTATTTGTAGTCTATCAGTTTTTCTAGAGCATCTCCGCTGCCGAAAGCCAGATCAACGTGATAACCAGCCGGTTCAAGCGCGTTTTTCAACATATCTCTTATATACCCGTCATCGTCCACAACCAATATTCTCGAAGGCATATCCCCGCCGTCTTTGGACATTATCCGGGTTGATATAGTATTGTCAAATTTCTCTGAAATCATATTTAAATGTCATACTCTATAAAATATATTTTATGCTGGATGTTCTCTCATCCCACGTTGAAATCTAACTCGTTCATTGTCATTTTTCAAACCCGATTAAGAGGAATCTCGGTGATTTGTGAAGATAAGTGAAGAAAAGAAGTCTTAATTATCTTTCAGCGCCTTTTGTGTTGCGGCATTATGGGAGTCCTGGATGTTTTTCAGCTTTTCAGTAGACCTCTTCTTGATGCTGAGTGCGGTTGCGCCAGTTCCATAATTCATGACCGAATCGACTGTACCTCCGCTGGTAGATGCTGGAGTTACCATTGGTGTCTTGGCGTTAATCTGAAGAGTTTTAGCGGTAGTGGAAGTCCGGGATGTGCTTGTGTGCGATGGTTTTCTGTCCTTGTTTTTGGCATCGTCGGGATCCTCAACTGTACATTTTTCTGCGAGTGTGCTGTAATCCGGTTTCTGGTTTGCGTTCTGGGGTGGCGCTTGTTCTCCGCAGCCATGAATGAAAAACGCTAAAAGCAAAAACATTGTAATTTTGATCTTCATTGTTTTTTCCTCGATTTGGGATAATTTTGATTATCAGCCGCATTCCTCTTTATTTTACTGTTCAGGTGTGCCGAAATCAAGACGCAAACTGTCGAAATCCCTTTTTTCGGCAGTTTCGACTTTCATATCAAGTATGCCCCCGGAGACGAATGCCCGTACCTGTGTGCCCGGCGGGGTGTCCGGGGAGGATACTGTTTTATTTGTGGATTTTTCCACAAGTATGGCGTATCCCCGCTTCAGTGCCGCGATGGGATTGAGTACGTTCAGTTTGCCATTGAGACGCTCAAGTTTCGAATCCATTCTTTCAGCGTATGTTTTGGCCGCATTCTCAATATCTTTTATGAGTTCATCAATATTCTGCTGTTTTTCTCTTATTATCCTGAGAGGTTCTCTGAAAACATAGCTTCCCGCGGCCTTTTCATAACGGCGGCAGAGTCTCTGGGATTTCAATTCAAGTATTCCCTGTATTTTTTTCTTTATGCTTTTAAGGCGTTCGCTTATTTCCTCCTGTCCGGCTATTACCAGTTCAGCCGCGGCGGAGGGGGTCGGCACCCTCAGATCAGAAACAAAGTCGCATATTGTGAAATCTATTTCATGTCCCACCGCGCTTATTACAGGGATTTTGCTCATGGCTACGGCGCGGGCAAGTTTCTCTTCGTTGAAAGGCCAGAGGTCTTCCATACTGCCGCCGCCGCGAGTTACAACTATCACATCCACATCAGTATGCGTGTTGAAGAATTTCAATCCGCGGGCAAGTTGTTTTTCCGCCCCTTTTCCCTGGACTGCAGCAGGATATATTTTTATGTTGACATTTGGGAAGCGTCTGTTTATTATCTGGAGAAAATCTTTTATCGCGGCCCCGTCGGGAGATGTTACAATCCCTATTTTTGCGGGGAGCATGGGGATTTTCTTTTTTCTTTCTTCCGCGAAAAGTCCTTCGGCTGCGAGTTTTGATTTAAGCTCTTCAAATTTTTTCTGAAGTTCGCCTAATCCCAGGGGACGCAGTTTTTTGATCGAAAACTGATATTCGCCCCTGACTTCATAGACGGTCAGATTTCCGAAAGCCTCCACTGACATGCCTGCTTGCAGGCGCATCGACGTTGCCTGTTCCGCGCCCCCGAAAAAAACACCTTTTATCTGTGTTCTAATATCTTTCAGCGTAAGGTAAACATGTCCGGAGCGATGCAGGTTTATGGTGCCTATTTCTCCCTGAAGCCAGAAGGGAAGCAGGCTGTTCTCTATGATTTCCCTCACCGCGGAATTAGCTTCGGATACGGTCCATATTTTTTCTTCACTCATAAGGCACTATCTGCTTTTCAGATTATGGATTGCGCGATGAAAAGAAAGAAGCCCAGCAGTTCCTGTGTCATAAAAAGAGCAATTTCGAAGAGTTTGTTTATATATATGAATATGCCGAGGATAAGGATAAGCATTATACCCTTTGCGAATTCACTCTGGGGTCTGGAGTAACGGGGGAAAAAGTAGGCGAAAACGCTCCATCCGTCCAGCATCGGGATTGGCAGCATATTCAGGATGAAGAGAAGAGCGTTCATGATTGCCCCCAGCTGCAAGAACAGTATAAGACCATCTGAGTTTATTTTGAAAATGACAGCCAGGGCGATAAACATTGTAAAAAGAATAAAGAGCAGGCAGTTTGTAAGCGGTCCGGCAATGGATACCAGCATATTGCTGTATCTGTGTTTCATTCTTGCCGGGTTTACCGGGACGCTGCCGAAAGCAATACCCAGGAATGCCAGCATTATGAGCGAAAAAATACCCATCTGCTTTAAGGGGTTCAATGTCAGATGTCCCCCATTTGCGGCGGTGCTGTCTCCCTGCCATAGCGCCGCCCTTGCATGGGCGTATTCATGGCAGCAGATGGAAAATATCACAATGACTATCTGTATTAGCGCCGCCCCTGGATCTGTAAAGAGCCGCTGAATAAAAATAATATGACCTCAACAGTTGCGGTATAGTCGCGACGAAGCGCAAACCATATACAGGTTTATTATATATGAAAACATGGAGAGCTCCGCTTCGTCAGAACATCTCCATTTGATACAATAGCTTTTATACCGTTACTTTCCAATACTGGTAAGCCGGTGTTTCATAAGGATGGCTCTCTTTGAGTGCCGTTATTACTTTTTCTATATCAGCCGCGGGGCAGATAAGCTCTACCTTGTATTCTTTGATTTTTTCGATGACATTCTGTTCGCCCACGTATGGCTCGCTGCCTTCTTTGGGTCGGAACTGTCCGGAGCCGAGAGTTTCCCAGCAACAGCTGTCATAATTTCCAAGAATACCGGCGCCTGCTTCAAAAACAGCCTTTTTTACCGCAGTGAGATGTGAATCCGGTACATAAAACTCCAATTTAAGCATTTCTTCCATAAATAACCTTTTAGATTTATCTTTGTCCTCAAAAATAATGCGAAAGGATATTCTACAGTGAAGCTTATTTCTTTCAACCTCATAAAACTCAAAAAAGTAAAAATTTTAAAGAAAAACGTAATGCCTCCGGTGAGGCAAAGGCAAAAGGGTTGTAAATAAAAGGACGGGTGTTACTAAGCTTGGAGGATTGTGTGGCAGAAAAAATGTTTTCGTGGGTGCGAATGGAGGCATCTATATAGCTGTAATTGCATAATAAAGAAAGGAAAATTTTCTCGGGTATTGGGGTGCCGAAGATTTTTCCCCATTGTATATTTTGCTTTCAGTGATTTCAACTGAATATGCGTCTGTATGTGATTGATTTAATGTTTTTAATCACTTCAATGAGAAATATAAGATACGCAAGACGGGAAGGATAATTGTTTTTTAAGAGAACATTTTTTATTTCAATAGGGACTGAAAAAAGTTTTTGGGTGCTGATACCTCCGAGAGCAAAACTTGTAAGGGGGGCGTCTATATAGACGAACTTTAAAAATTCCGGGATGCGCAGAAACAAATCCAGATCAGATGTTATCTTAAACTGTGTATCAAAATTTCCAGTAACATCAAATACAGTGCGGCGCATAAATGACGCAGGATGAAAAATCCTTCTTCCGCCGAAAGAAGAAAAACCTTTTACAGGCTTCACTGTTCTATTGTTCACCTGAATATTCCCATGAACACAGACAGCATCTTTATCCTTTGAAAAAACATTTGAAACTTTTTTCAACGCGTCTTTGAGGTAATAATCATCTGAGTTAAGAAAGGAAATTACTTCACCTGAAGCGGCTTTCAATCCCTTATTGAAAGCATCATAGATGCCTTTATCCGCTTCGCATATGACTTTTACAAATGGACTTTTGCAGTCTGAAATAATCTTCAAAGTATTGTCCGAAGAGCAATTATCCACAATGATATGTTCGATGTCGGCAAGTTCCTGTCTCATGACGCTGCGAACAGTGTGTTCGACGGTCTTTTCTGAATTACAGGTAGCTGTTATGATTGAAAATCGCATTTTATTCAAATTTGTTCAGAGTGTCGCATATATAATCAAGTTCGTCCTGTTGAAGTTCTGGAAAGAGAGGAAGGCTTAGTATTTCCCCGGCGCGCTTTTCCGTAGCATATAGATGAAGGTTGGGAAAGTCATAAGCTTTCATCTGATGGATGGGGACAGGGTAATGCACTGCAGTGGCGATACCGTTTTTTTTCAGATATTGAACAAGCCGATCTCTATGTGTGGTACTTATGATAAAAAGATGATATGAGCAGAATTCATCTTTTTCGGGTAAAGATATAAGTGAATTTTTAATTTTCTCAATATAATATTGCGCGATGGATTTTCTTGTGGCAATCCATTTACTGAGATATTTCAATTTAAGATTTAAAACTGCCGCCTGAATTTCATCCATCCTGCCGTTTATCCCCTCAGTGACGGAGCGCCGGTCTTCATCGAAACCGTAAAATCTGATCTTTGCTGCTCTCTCGAAATATTCATCATTATCGGTAATTACACAGCCTCCGTCTCCGTAGGCGCCCAGATTTTTTGTCGGGTAAAATGAAAAACATCCGATGTCGGAATATCTTCCAGCATGGCGTCCATTATAAGAAGTACCACATGCCTGCGCACAGTCTTCGACAATGAAAAGATGATGTTTGTCCGCTATTTCACGGATTTTATCCATTTCACAGAAGGCGCCATATAGATGGACTGGAAGAATTACTTTCGTTTTTGTATTTATCAGAGAGGGGATTGCATTTATGTCAATCAATCCGCTAGCGTGGTTCACATCGGCAAAAACAGGATTTGCGCCAGTCATTCTTATTGCGCTTATTGTAGGTACTGCGGTATTTGAAACGGTTATTACTTCATCTCCATGGCCGATGCCGAGTGTTTTCAACGCGATATATAGTGCGTCTGTTCCGGAGCTGACAGCGACACAATGCTTTGCACCAGTGAAATCAGAAAATCCTCTTTCAAGTTTTCTCGTTTCCGCTCCGAAGAAAAGTTGTCCTGAAGAAAGTACTTTTCCTGTTTCCGAAAGGATTTCCTGTTCGATGCTTTTGTACTGTCTTAAATAATCAAAAAATGGAATATTCATAATGTAAAATAATTGTCCTTCAGAAGGAACTTCCTTTTGATAAATTTTAAACTTTTGAAAAAACCGTTTCTATTTTCCAATTGGTCAAATTGGGGCTTCCATTGAGGATACTCATTTTTTAATTTGGTGATGACGTTTTGCAATTCCAGCAAATAAGGCAGATAAATTAATTCTCTGTCTTCTCTTCTCAATCTGTAATCCACTGCCATGTTGAAAGCGTTTTCTGAAAATATCTTCAAGCTTTGAAAATGATAGAAAACCAATGGCGTTCTTTCATCAACCATCACCAATCCACTTTTGCTGCTTAACTTATGAGTCAACAAATTCCAAGGGGCCAGGCATGTGGCGATATTCTCAAGTATTTTCACGCCATCAAAAATTTCAGGCCATTTGTCAAGATATTTCTGATCGCCATATCTTTCAGCCTCATGCCTGTCATAACACCATTCAATGCATTTGTCATACCACCAGTTTAGTGTTTTCAAACCCTGCGGATTGTTTTTGAATGTTAAATATTGCACATTGAATCTGCCGTTGTAATACTCATTCCACTTGATGTTTTTTCTGAATCTATGTTCTGTTATCAGGACTGAGCAATCAGTTGTTTCGTCAAAAATAATATCTGGAGGAGCAAAAAAGAAGAGGTCTGCATCAAGATAAGTAAGCATATCAATGTCAGGGTTCTTTTCCAATACGTATTTGACGGAGGCAGGAGTGCACGTCCAGCAGTATTCCGCGTTATTCCGTTTGTTCTTGAGGGCAAGAAGTTCTTTGTTCTCAAATTCGTCTTTTGCTATCGGAAAAACATTTGCCAAGTGCAGTTCACTCAGGATTTTAAAGGTAATATCATCAAGACATATAACAAAAAGCCTGGCTGCAGGGCAGGTATTTTTCAGAGATCTTGCAAGGGCAAGTCCCCTGTAAAGATAAAACTTATCAAAAAGTGTCACAAATTGATAATTATTCATTTTTGAGGAAGCTATCAAGTTTTCTTAGTTTCCAGTTTATTTTCTGAGTATATCTCTGGGCACAGTCGTAAATACCGGAAACGAGGCTTCTTGGTATGCCTGATGGAGTACTGCCCGGTAAAATTCTCGTTATTACTCTGTCGGAAATTCGCCATAAACGATAATAAGCAATTTGTGAATAGTATATGTATTTCAATAAAGGACTGAAAAGTCTCTTTTTGGTTTCAGTGTATTCATGAGTCAATTTACTGTACATTTCATGGACTTGTTTGTCTGTCATCGCCGAAAGATTAACAATCAGCTTCCATGAATCAGCATCATTGCCTGAGAAGAATTTGTTATAAAAATCTTGATCGTCTTTTAAAAGGCCCTTTTCCATTATCATATTATAAAGTGCAGAACCGGGGAATGGCGTACAAAGGGAAAAGCTGTATTCCATCTGCGGGAAAATCTCAAGACTTCTTTTCATGAGCTGGATTGATGCCTCAACATCAGCTGCAGTTTCTGTATACTGACCTACCATTATATTGCCAGTAGGAAGTATGCCTGCTTTTTTTAGACGTTCAACACCAGAGAGCATTACATCAACGGTGAAATTTTTCCCGATAATATCAAGGATACGGTCTGAGCCTGATTCAAAACCAAGTCCCATAATAATACAACCTGCATCATGAAGTTCATTGAGCAGATTATCATCCATTCGGGCAATAATATCAAATCTGGTGGAAACTGAAAATTTCACTTTCCTGTTTAACTGCCTTATCCCCTTGACAAGCTCCTTTGCCCTGTTAGGGGACATTAACACGGTATCATCGGAAAAATAAAGAATATTGGCGTCAAACTTATCCAAATATTCACTGGCCTCTGCCATCATGCTTTCAATGGAGCGATACCTTGGCTTGCTGTGGTGATAGCAGAAATTACAATTGAATGGACATCCCCGTCCACCATGAATATTGACGACCCTGTCATCGTAATGCCAGAAAGAATTCGGAACAAATCCGGCATACCATTTCCCAATAGGCAGCCATTTATCAGCGGGAAAGAGTTCGTATGGAATTTTAGGCAACTGGGAAATATCTTCTATGAACTCTCCTGGTCCGGTCATGATTACATCATTACCCTGCCTGACTGCAAGCCCTTTGATTTCAAGGGGGTCTTTTGCCTCACGCAACGCGAGTACAAGTTTATGAAGGGTAATCTCGCCTTCTCCTGTTATCCCGAAATCAGCGCCTGTTATTTTAACGGCAAATTCAGGGGTGGGAGAAACCATCTGTCCCCCTATGACGACAGGGAACTGTCTGTCGCGTTTATTAAGAATACTGATTATATCAGCGGTTTCCTTGAGTTCAGGATAAAGATTTCCAAATCCCACAAGAAGCGGATTAAGTTCTAAAATTAAACTGGCCATTTTTTCAGGAGGATATTCTTTGAAAAGAATAATAACATGTTCGCCATGCTGTTTAAGGTAAGCCGCGAGATATGCGTAAGCCAAAGGAAAAACATATTGTATTTTCCTGGAGACAAGAACAACTGGCCCCTGGCGAAATTTACAGTTCATTATAAAATTACTCTTCAGTCTTAAAGATAATGATTGATAGCTGCTTTGTAGAAGTTAAATGTATGTTTCATACCTGTTTCAAGAGATGTTTCAGGTTCCCAGTTCAATTCGGATTTAATTTTGCTATAATCTGAATAATAGTCGCCGATATCTATGACTTTTCTATCAGATGGAAAATCTCTGATATGGTACTCGCATCCAGAAAAAGTTTCAATAATTTTCGCCAGTTTCTTCAGCGTAAAGTTGCGTTCTCCGCCTAAATTATAAACTTTTCCATTAGCATTATCTTTTGCTGCGCAAAGAAGAAATGCGTTTACTGCGTCATCAACAAAGGTAAAGTCTCTCAGCTGTTCGCCCCCCCAAACTTCAAACGGTTTTCCCTCGATAGCGTTTTTAATCCATATTCCTACAAACGTCTGCCTGGCGTCTTTTATCCTCATTCCTGGCCCGTAAGTATTGGTCAATCTCAAAATGCTGCAACGGATCCCGTAAACGTTGTTGTAAAGAACATGATACTGTTCTCCTGCCAACTTATTTATTCCGTTGACATCAATGGGGGCTGATGGATGTTTTTCATCGACGGGTAAATACTGTGGACGTCCATATATTTGTCGTGTACTGGCAAAAACAATTTTTATGTCAGGGTTGTTTTTTCTACAGGCCTCAAGTATCGACAGTTGTGCCTTGCTGTTTATTTCCAAGTCGGTAAAAGGGTCGGACATGGAATCCATGTGACTGGTCTGTCCGGCAAGATTGAAAAGGTAATCCATTCCCTGCACAAGATATTTCATGCTGTGAACATCACGGACATCTGAAATATTTATTTTAAGCCTATCCTCGAATCCTTTTATATTGAATAAATTGCCGCCATATTCCGGTATCAGGCTGTCGACGATAGTTACCTCAGCATTCATTTTGACGAGTCGTTTTGCGAGATTTGAGCCGATAAAACCCAACCCGCCAGTTATCAGTACTTTTTTGTTTTGAAATATTTTTCCCATTGCAAATCCCCAATATAAATTATAATATCATGTTCTTAATTTAAACATATGAAATAATTTGGCGAATGCTTTTTTTAATAATCCGCTGTTCAGCGAAGACTTTTTAAACTCTTTTATTGTAATTGTAATCAGTTCACTGAAAATTCTGTTATCCTGCAATTTTGTGCCCTTATCTGCCACGTAGAGAGCAAATCCATATTGGCGCTCTATCATTGCGGTAATCCAGGCAAACAGCAGTTGCCTTCTTTCAGTTACAGTTTCCATTTTATTTAGGTAAGAAATTTCGGCCCATCCCGGCGAACTCTTCACGGCACTTGAAATCAACTTGCTTGTGAAAGGTGAGAGATATTTTTTCAAAAGTTCAGCAGGGAAAAATTGACTCCCTTTGATTTTAACGTCTGAAATCCAGAAGCTGTTCAACGTATCCATAAATTTAAGCAACGGCCATAACTTGTCTTCGCCAATATATGAATTAATTAATCCGGGTTCAAATTCCGCAACAGTGATATTTTTAATAATACGCTCTTCAAGACTTTTAAAAAGTCTTAAATCTGTTCCCTGTGAATCTGCCTTGAACCAGTCAATATGATTTATGGCGAGTTTATTCAGAACATGGCTGAGGGTAATAGATTTAAATTTTTTCTTGTCATTAAGTTCAAATAATCCTGCAAAATACCACGGCTGAAGAGCTTCTTTATCAGGACGCAAAATACTTGAGCACTGGGGGGAGGCTGTAAGGTAAAAATCTATTTCTCCATTTATAGATTCATGGACAATATCAGGAAACACATAAAGCTTCTTGAAGCGCTTGTCTTCCTTGCCAATATAATCCATTTCGCGCATATCAGGATCAAATGCGATACAAATAGACCACTTTGCAATATCCTTCCATTTTGCATGAATACACGCGGATGCTCCGATATCAACCAGAACCGGCGGTTTATCTTTAAATTCATCCATTGAAAGAATATTTTTAAATATATCCACGATCAGTTTTTCTTTCTCTTGAGTATAAAACCTGTGTAAGTCGCCATCCCGTCAGGCTTCACAAGCCTGATATTTCCACCGAGTGATACAAACTGGCTGATGATATTATATTGGTCAGATATGCATTTCAGCATTTTGTTCTCTGATAATATCCACGCCGGATAGCTGGCATCATAGATAGATGGATGAACTTTTTGAACTGTAAGTCGGTCATTGAGTCCTTTGTAGAGAGGTGTTCTGTCAATGATAATGTATGGCAGGTCCATTGAGATAATCTGCTCAAGTGTTTCATAGGGGGTTTCAAGATACTGAAGAACACTTGATAAGAGCGCAGCATCAAAACACCCGGCAGAAGCGAGGGCTGAAACAATGCTCTCATGAAACAGAAGATATTCGTTCTCCATATTTTCTTTTCCACGCCTTACAAATTCTGTCTGCTCTACGATATGCCATTTCACATTGCCGATGGCATCAATGAATTTTTTGTTTTGAAAGTAACTGCTGCCGAAAGCCCCTCCAAAGTCCAGCACTGAAAAATCTTTTTTTCTGTAAGAAGCCGCAAGCATAAGTCCCGTGAGAAGCGGCCATGAGTATTCAATCTTATTGAAAAGCACAGAATCTCTTTCGTATGCGGCCTTTCCATTTTTTACTGACAAAGCAGCGGTCAATACCTTATCAATAATAGCAGAATCATTATATCCTTTGGATAACGCTTGTGCCTCCTGCCAACTGGAATATGAACCTGAAAAAGTTAATTGCGCGGTGAAATCCAAAATGGTTCTATAGAAGAACGGGGGAAGAATGTCTTTAATTATATTTTTGATGAGCTTTTTCATAATGAAGACTCTTAAAAGTTTTTCGCAATTATATCATTCAACTGTTCTGCTCTGTGGTAATAGGTATGTTCCTTCAGTACCCGTTTCTGACCGGATAAAGCAATTTCTTCTCTTGCCTTGTCATGGCTGAGGAGCCATAAGGTTTTCTCTATGCACTCATCAACACTTTTATATGTTACAATTTCTTTGTCGGCTTCAAATATTTCGGGAATGTTTTTTTTATGATCAGTAAGCAGGCATGTGCCTACTCCTGTCGCTTCAAAGAGTCTCATGTTGCCCGCATATTCACCCGCCGCGTCTATATGATTGTTGAAACATATTTTAGCTTTCGACATGGTCCTAAACATTTCTATCCCGTAAACAGGCGTTTTGCATATTGAGCATAATGTATTGTAATCGTCAATTATATTCATCGGAAAGGCCTGCATATTTGGGGATTTAAGGAATGAAAAAAACTTTCTCAGGAATTGATATATCTGCTTCAGAAAATTTTTATATTTATCATGCCGCTTGAGAACAGAGTAAATTTCCAGCTTTACTTCCGCGTCATTGAGCTTTTTCAGAATTTCAAGCCTTTTAAGATGAAAAGCTTCCTGTAATATAATAGAGCCAATGAAAATTATGTCTTTATCTCTGTGTTCATTCATAGGTTCAATTTTAGTGAGAATATTTTTCTCAAATGCATGATATAAAAGATATGATTTCTTTCCGTTCCTTATAAATTCATCCCTGAAACCGGGAGTGCAGGACAGCATATAGTCAAATGGTTTGAAATTATCAAAGTCCTTTTTTGAGTAATTTACGGCACACCATCCGAAAACCTGTTTTACGGATGGAATTTCCTTTCTTACATATTCTACCCAGTCGCCATTTAGTTTGAACGCGTCTTCGATAAAAAGAACATCCGGTTTTATACTTCTCAATTGTTCAATCAGTATATGCTTCAACTCATTATTTTTAACATTATTTTCTTTACCCCAGGTTTCCTGAAGAGGCTTAATGTTGAAAACAATTTCATGGGCATTTACTCCCAGTAACCTGAGATTTTTCGCGAAATAATCTGCCCAGCCAAAAGAGTCTGACATCAAGTGGTCAAACTGTTCCGAATAGGATTTTTCAGTGATGCCGGGAAAGCGTTCATAATAATTTCTAAGGTATCCCGGATAGAAACTTGTTATCTTGGCCAGGGTATAACTCATTTTGACTTGTAGAACTCTTTTATTTTTTTCACAACATATTCAATCTGTGCTCTTTCAAGTTCCGGATACATCGGAAGCGACAAGATTGCCGTCTGGTGTTTGTAAGCTACAGGGAAATCATCTTTATCGTGATTCAAATACTTATATGCCGAAAGAAACGGCAGTGCTCTGGGATAGTGAAGCACCGTTTGAATGCCATTTGAAGAAAGGAATTCCTTTAGTTCGTCTCTCTGTTCCGCTCTTATCGCATAGACATGAAACACGTGCTGGCATTCATCTCTTACGACAGGAATTTTTATTTTTTCAAAATCCTTCAGAAGAGAATTATAAATCATCGCGTTTTCATATCGTCTTTTGTTCCATTCATGAATATAAGGAAGTTTTGTCAAAAGCACTGAAGCCTGAAGTCCGTCCATTCTGCTGTTTATACCTTCGAACAAGTGATCAACCTTATTTACGGAGCCATGGTTTGCATAAAGGCGCATCTTATAAGCGAGTTCATCATTATCGGTAATTATGCAGCCCGCATCGCCATATGCTCCGAGATTTTTGCTGGGATAAAAACTGAACACCCCGACATTACCGATAGTTCCGACCTTTTTCCCTCTAAACATCGCAAAGTGCGCCTGTGCGCAATCTTCAATAACATAAAGCCCATATTCCTGAGCAATTGCCATTATTTTATCCATATCGGCAGGCTGTCCGTAAAAATGCACAGGAATAATTGCTTTAGTTTTCTTAGTGATTTTACCTCTTATCAGAGATGTATTTATTGTATAACAGTCAGGGTTTATGTCAACAAAAACAGGTTTTGCCCCAGTCTGTGTGATGGTTTCCGAAGTGGCAATCCAACTGCATGCGGTAGTTATGACTTCATCGCCGGGGCCGATGCCCAGCATTTTCAGTGCTATGTAAATGCCTTCTGTACCATTGCCGACACTTACACAGTTTTTTACGCCATATTCAGACGCATAACTTTTTTCAAAGTTCTCAACGTATTTTCCTCGGATAAAGGCAGTTTCCTCTACCACGTTTTTTATTGCAGAATCAATTTTGTCTTTGATATTAGCGTATTGACATTTTAAATCAACAAATGGGACGTTCATAAATCACTCCGAATTTAAAGTTTTCTTAAAAGTTTCGCCGGGTTTCCCGCATAGATTCCTTTAATCAGCAGGTTTTTTGTAACAACAGAACCGGCTCCGATGACTACTCCATCGACAATTGTTACTGGAAGTATTGTCGAGTTTGAACCGAAAAGAACATTTGAACCTATTTTTGTGGCCTTCCATAATGTTTTATCACGAAAAGCTGGTTTGCCTGTTTTGAAAAGATCGTTGATAAACATAACGCCGTGGGAAACTACACAATTATCGCCTATTTCCACAAGTTCGCAAATGAACGCATGGGACTGTATCTTGCAATTTTTGCCGACAACGGCATTTCTCTGTATCTCGACGAATGGGCCGACAAAGGTTCCGTCGCCAATCCTGCAGCCGTAGAGATTGACAGGCTTTACAACAGTTACATTTTCACCGAATTCAACATCAACAATATCGATATTTTTGATAGAGGGGGTCATTGAAACTCAGCCTTTCTATTATTTATGTCCCAGCTTGCATTTACTCGGTTTGAATCTCAGAAAAACCTCTTTTCCTGTTTCGATTGATTCATATATCGCGGATATCAGTTCGAGACTTTTCCTGCCCTCAAGACCGTCAACCAACTGATGGCGATTATTGTTTATACAGTCAACAACATGTTCGTAATATGCCTTGTGACCGAAGCCGTAAACGTCGGGAGGGTTTACCGAATATTTTTTGATAACATCATTTTCATCAGGAGGCATCTGCGTGAAATTCCAAGTCTTAAGTTCATTGACGGCGAAGCCTTCTATAACGACGCTTCCTTTTTCTCCGAGTATGCTGATTGAGCCTTCAAGATCTTTAGGGCGGGTGGCAGTAGTTGCCTCAATAATTCCCAAAGCGCCGCTAACAAATTTCAATACTACCACGGCGGTGTCTTCCGCTTCTATATTGACTAGTGCTGTAGTACTTTTCGCAAAAACGCTTTCAACATCTCCGAGCATCCATTCAAGCAGATCTATATGATGACTTGCCTGATTGGATAAAACTCCGCCATCCAGCGCCCAGGTTCCGCGCCATGCGTCAGCGTCGTAATATTTCTGAGGCCTACACCATCTTACACGAACTGTCCCGAGTACTATTTTTCCAAAACGGGAACTGTCCATTGCCTCCCTGAGCTTTACGACCGGCAAATTGAAACGGTTCTGTTTCACAACGAAAAGCCTGCACCCGTTTAAGTCACATGCTCTGATCATATTATCGGCGTCGTTAAGAGTTAACGCCATTGGCTTTTCTACAATTATATGTTTGCCATACTTTGAAAGAGCTATTACGTGTTCCGCATGAAGTCCGCTGGGTGTCAATACCGAAACCACATCCGGTTTCTCCTTCTCCATCATAACATTAAAGTCCTCATAGTATGGAACAGCATATTTTTTTCCGCAATCTTCAGCCTTTTCTCTGTTTATATCAGAAACAGCCACAAGTTCCGCCCCGGCAATTAAACTCTTCCCCAGCAGTTCGGAATGTCTCTGGGCTATTCTACCGCAACCAGTGAGGGCAATCCTGAGCTTCTTTCCCATTATAATATCTCCCTGTGTTAGCTTTATGGTTTTAGTTTTCAATTGAGCTGGCCCGCTGTAAGCATCTGCGCAAAGTCATCTGAAGACTTAATCAATTCATCATAAGTTCCAGTTGCGGCTATTTGTCCGTTTTTAACAAAGTAGATTTTGTCGCATCTCCTGACTGTTGAGAGCCTGTGAGCGACGATTATTATAGTTTTCTTTTCTCGGTTTAAACGATCCAATGCTTTAATGACAGCATCTTCAGTGAGATTGTCCAAAGATGCCGTTCCTTCGTCAAGTACAATTATTTCCGGATCGTTATAAAGGGCCCTCGCTATGCCGATACGCTGACGCTGTCCACCTGAAAGCCTGACCCCATCTTCTCCTATGACAGTGTCAAGTCCTTCCGGAAGTTCCCTGATAAAATCTTCAAGCATGGATATCTTGACTGCTCTTTCCAATCTTTTGTTATCAACATTTTCAGGGAGAATACCGAAGGCGATATTTTCCTTTATTGATGTATCGGCGAGAGAAATATCCTGCGGCACATATCCTATGCTCTTCTGCCATGATGACAAAAAATCATGAATGTCGTATCCATCTACAATAACCTTTCCGCTTTGCGGCTTCAAAAGTCCAAGGATGATATCAACAATAGTCGTTTTTCCCGCGCCGGTAGCGCCGACAAAAGCCGCTGAACTGTTCTTCTTTACCGAGACCGATATGTGTTTCAGTGTGTCGTCCGCAGTTCCTTCATAGCGGAAAGAGACATTCTCAAGTTCGATGACATTATTGAAGGCAATTTTCTTTTCATCACTAACTCTACCATGTTTTAACTGAAGGGATGATATGTCTGCATGGACTAAATGCAAGCTGGGCAGTTGAAATCTTATAAGCACCAGCGCCGATACTATCCTGTTCATGGAGGGCATCAGTCTTATGGCTACTATGGCAAGAAGCGAAAATTCAATGAAAACATCTCCCGGCTTCATGCCGGTCTGAAAATAATAAATCATAAAAGAAAGACATAAAACCACACTCAGTGTTTCTATATAGAGTCGCGGGGACTGATTAAGAACATCCTGGTAAAAAAAAGATTTTGCCATCATTGAGAGATTATTTTCATAAAGATCGCAGAAATGGTCTTCGCATCCCATCAGTTTGGCCTCTTTTATCCCGGCAAGGCCCTGTTTTACGTGCTGTATGGCAAATTTTTCCTGTACGTGCTGGACTTCTCCCCAGTATTTAATTTTCTTTCTCATGAAATAATAGAAAAGAGAGCTGAATACAATCATAAGCGATATGATGACTGTCGAAGAGTACGGATATAAAATAACAAGGAAACATGCTATCAGTGATATCAAAAGCAGTTCGGAAAAAAGTATCATCACGGAACTCATCAGCACCCGGCAAAGAAAATATACCGCCTGCAGGTTTTTCAGAAGATGAGCGCTGTTTTTCTGCAAATGAAACGCGTAAGAGCTGTGCATATAAGTTTTGAAAAGAGTGTCAGATATTCTTCTGTACAGATGATTGATGAATTTTGACTGGATAAATGTCAGGGTGAAGAGGAAAAAGTTTTTTGCCATGAAAAATATGATTAGAATGACAGCCATTATTGTCAGTAATGATTCAGGACTCTCGCATTTGAAAAAATCACTGAAGAGCTTCAGATACCATTTTTTCGTGAGATTTTCAACATCGCTCAGCAGAGCTATAAAGGGAAGAAGCATACCGATACCGGCAAGTTCCAGCGCTGAACCGATAAAAATAAGAATGGAAACCGCTATTAAAGAATATCTTTCTTTGATGTTTAATATCTGCCAGATTTTATTCAGAGTGTCTAACATTTAGAAAAATCCATTTATTACTTTTTTAAATCCAGTATGAGCCATTTATCGTTATTAAAGACAATGCGCTTATCAAGAAAATCCTCTGAAAAAGGAAGCAAAGCATATCGGGCCTCTGCCGCAATTCCCGCGCGGATAATGTCCTCCGCCCGCACCTTTTCAAGCTGGCTTTCGTCCATTCCCGGAGTAAATCCATAAAGCTTCGCCGTATGCATAATCATAGTTTGCAATCCCGCCGTCTTTCCAGTCCGGTAATTGCGGGCGCTTCGCCCAATACCTGAAGCCTTCCGCAAGGGTCGGATGTGTTATAAATAAATCTTGTTTTGCTGTATTGGAATTTGCCCAGAGAGCGGCCTCCTTCAGCTTGGGTTCAAGTGTTTTTATGTTTGCGGAAAAGAAAATAATCGTTATCAGAATAAGAACGACAAGGAAAAGAAGATTAGAAACATGTTGCTTTTCAAGCTTTTTACAACAGAACAGTAAGTTCTTGTAAATTCTACTCATAAGATTATCAAGATATTTGAGATTCAGAAAGAGGTTTGCAGTCAGAAGAAATAAGCCCGCGAATTGCATCTTCCCGACTCCTGGCAGGCATAAAAAAACTGACGCAAATATATACAGGGCCAAATTCGAAAATTTGTTTTCAGAGTAAGATTGAGACATTTTTGTCCATATGTAGTTTGCAAGAAACACTGATAATAAAATATATTCAATGAATGATGCTCTTATAAATTGAAGTTTGTTTATGAGAGGCGTGTAATGTATTTCGCTCATGATAAATCCAGCTGTCCAGAGTAACAATGTGCCAGATATAATTGCGATTAGAAGATTGCGCAGCCTTGCGTTATTCCGGACACCGATATAACCAAATACGGCAAAACCGGAGAAGTCAATGATTTTTAACAATGTCTGATATATTGGCCAGTATGAGGGGAAAATATGATAGGCAAGCCGCCATCTGGCCAAGGCTTCAATAAGGTTTACATCATATATGCCTTTTCCAACCGGAAACATTGAGAAGTAAAGCATCGCGAAGGGGAGTAATATTATTACTGCGGCGCTTGCGGATATTATGCTTTTTTTCATGTTTTTGTAGCCTTCCAGCGCAAGCCAGCAGAACGGGAAAATTATCATGCCCCATATCGCGGTTGTGGCGTGTATGTAAATGGACGCCGCGATGATTATGCTGGAAGTCAGCATGTTTCCCCGGAAAAGAAAAGCAAAACCATACAGCAGGACAGGAAGCGCCAAAAACTGAGGGTGAAGTGTTGTCGCGGTAATATTGCCCCAGGCCAGCACTGTTTTATGGGTAATAAACATAAACGCTGTGAGTAATCCGATATTAAAGGATTTGAAAAGGGAATATCCAAGGAAAAGTAATGAAGAATATAAGAGCAGGCGTGAGATAAGCTGAAAAATGATACATGCCGATTTTATGCCGATCCGGTTTCCCCAAAAATACAGGCATTCGTAATAAGCCGTAAAATATGATTTTACCATTGATGCTACTTGCAAATCATCATGATACAGAGATGAATCATATTTTTTTTCTATTGCCGTGATGGCATAAGCATCATCTCCTGACATATACGTGAAAGCGCCATCAAACAAAAAGGACAAAAGGGTCAGAGAAATGATGACTGAAATTATAGATATTGTTTTAGGCATAACGTTCATTTTATTCTTTTTACTTTCAGAAGGTTCAGCATGGCATCAATATTGAAATTTGAAACAAGATTTTTCTCTACGCTGGAGAGATAGAAGCATGCGCTGCATTTGTGGTCTTTTATCTTATTCCACGCTTCCTTTACATCCATTTCCAGAACATTAGGGGCGTCATAATAACCTATGAGATTAGTACAGGGATATATCCTGCCGTCGGTATCTATCGTGGCAAAAGTCCTGCCGCCGTAACATGGAACAGCTTTGAAATTAGTTATATTTTTCAACTCATCTTCAAAGAGAAAAAACTTCGTATAGCTGACCGGCCAATTGAGGGCATTGGTGAAATTCGTAATTGAATTGAAAAATCTGGACGGGTAACGCTTTTTCAACTCTATTATCCGGGACAACGCGTTTTTATAAAGCTCGTCAGGAGGAGTTTCATTACTCACGACTTTTACTTCGCCGCTCTCTGAACTTTGCGGAAAAAGCAGTCCGAAATTAAGAATGGCGCCGTATTTCACTGCGAGATCCATCATATCTTCAATGTACTGAAGATTATGTTTCTGCAACGTGGCCCTGATGCTTCTGTTTATATTATTTTTCTGCATGATTTCCAGTGCTTCAATAGCTTTGTTGAAACTGCCGTTGCCCCTGGTAAGGTCATTTACTTCATTCAGTCCGTCAATGCTGACGCAAATCATATCAAGTTTCTTTGCTGTATCAATGAGTTTGCTGACAAAGTAACCGTTTGTAACAGCAGAACAGAATAATCCTTTTGATTTGACATAATCCACTATTTCCGGAAACTGGGGGTGAAGAAAGGGTTCTCCTCCTATCAGGGAAACCTCAATTACACCCATTTCATAAAAACTGTCGACAATCCTTTTTATGTCATGCAGTGAAATATCATCATTGTGTCTTTTATAAAAATTGGAATAGCAGTAGGTGCACTTCAGATTGCATTTGTCAGTTATATGAATGTTTATTTCAAGCGGCGCCTGTTTTCCCGTGAAGCGGCGTATGAACACTTTCATTCCGGCAATTATTTTTTTACTCAGATTTGACATTTTTCTTTCCTGTTTCCTTAAAATATGGATGGTCTTTTATGCAAACCGGCTGTGGCAGAGATTTTACAGGTTCGAGGAACTTTGTGATGAAATCTTTATTATAAGACCTCAGACAGTAAGTCCTGCATGTAACGTTTTCCTTATGGAATTTTATCATTCTGTCCCATATGACTTTAAAAGGCTCTTTTCTGAGATTTCCGAATGAAAGAGGGATGAAAGTACATGGAAGTATATCACCATAGGGCGTGACATATATTTTCTCGAGAATTGCCGGACAGCCGGGCTTCAGTCCCAGATTGGCGCTGAAATCAATTTTCATTTCCTTGTGCTGTTTTATAAGTTTCAGGAGTTTTTCCGCATTTTTCTCCGCAAGAAATATCGACTTGTTTTCCGACCATTTGCCAATGCTTCCGCCATGCGCAAGGCAGAGGAAAACTTTCCGCTTTTTACAGAAATCGAGCATTTCATATACTTTGTCAAAATTGAAATCGCCGATTGTAAGGCTCAGACCTAATTTCACCTTGAATTCAGCAGTCCAATTTATGATGTCCATTACTTTTGCAAAGTGTCCTTCATGCCCTCTTATGTGGTCATTTTCTTCGGCGTTTGTGCTTTCAAGGCTGACTACGATACTGTCAATGCCGATAGACGCATAGTATTTGATTTTTTCTTTGTCCAGAAGTATCCCGTTTGTTATGAGATTGACTATTTTGTTTGACGGATTGAAAGCCTTTATAACCGCGTCTATATCTTTTCTGACAAGGGCTTCCCCACCCGTAATATTTACTGAAACACAACCAATTTCATCAAGTTCCGCCGCCAGCTTCTTATATTCTTCAGGAGACATTCTCTGTTTTTCTTTCTCGGTGTTGCAATATTCCGAACATGAACACATGACACACTTAGAGTTGCAGAGAAAGGTAGTAGCGACTTCCGCCACTCTGAGGTGCGGCTTTTTCAGAATTACTCTATCAAATATTCCAGAGATGGCTCTAGGGAGGGCCGTTGGCTTCCTGATGAAATAATTTATATAACCTTGTATCATCTCAATCATGTATTTCATTTCCCGGGAGAAAGGTTTTTCAACTCAAATATCCGTCTAAAAAAAGAAGGCTTGAACTTCGCAATTTTTAAAGCAAGCACTTTCCATGCGGGAGAAATAAAAATCATTTCTTCTGGAGTAGCGATTACTTTCAATATTGCTTCAGCTATCTGTTCCGCTTTGACTATTCCTGCATCTTTCCTGAACTTCTCGTAATTTTTACCATTCAGAAAATCTGTGTCAATCGGGCCTGGACATATATTACTGATATTGACTTTTGTTTTTTCAAGTTCATAAGCAAGGCTTTCGCTGTATGCCAGAAGTGCGCTTTTGCTCGCACAGTAAGCACCCTGATAGGGAGCGGCATAATAACTGGCAATCGAATTGATATTTATTATATGACCTTTGTTTTGTTTAAGCATATCTGGAAGAAAAAATCTTATAAGAAGCAAAGGGGCTATATAGTTTACGGACGTAATTTTCAGTTCTGTCGAAATATCTATATTCCGCCAGTAATCTCTTACCGCGATTCCCGCATTATTGATCAGAAAATCGGGAGTTCCGAAGCGCTTCAGAAAACATGAAGCCGCATGATTGACGGATTCAGTTTCAGATAGATCGCATTGGATGGCAAACGCTTCCCCGCCCGTACTATTGATTTCGGAAGCGAGGGCGTTCAACTTTTCAATATCGCGTGCGATGAGTCCCAGTCTCATTTTGTACTTTCCGAAGAGCAGTGCTGTTGCTCTGCCCACACCCCGTGACGCACCTGTTATGAGCGCTCTTTTAGCATTCAGCAAATTGTGGTAGTTCATGATTTTACCTGCCTGTATATTCTATTTCAAAAGATATCTCACGGTTATCAAAATTATGAAGATAAGTTTTGGATTGGCATTTGTTTTCCTCGGAAAAAATCAGGATATCGGGAAATGCTTTTTCAATCATGCTCATTAAAAGCATATTTTCAGGTCTTGTGCTGAAAATAAAAGCTTGTCCGAGTTTATATGCCTTGGGACAGACTCCAGTCTTAATCAATTCTATTTCAATAGTATGCGGTACATTATTTCCTTTGACATATACAGCTACACCGTTTGTGTAAGGGCAATTCACGATAACATGAGTTTCGTGTCCGACCCAGTTCATCCAGCCTCCGTTTACAAGAGTGAGTATGTAAGCATAGACGCTGTGAAAAAGCAGAGGGCAGATATTTTCCGGCAGAATATCCTTCATTTCGCGGACTGTGCCGTTTCCATTTAATTTGAAACTACCGCACGTGCATGAATGACAAAAAAAATCGGTAGCTCCCATTAGTTAATATCCTTTATTTCGTAAGTAACGCCGACATAATCTGGACAGTGTATTTTTATTTCCGGCATTTCGCCATCCTTATGAGTGCTGTAGAATGTTTTGATATATGGATAAATCGCGGCAAAACCGGCAGGACATAATTCATCTTTTTTAATAGTATTAAATTCGAAAATGCTTCCGGGAAGAAAGTTTTTAGGGCAGGCATTGCCTTTGTCAATAATTCTTATGAATACTCTCCTGAAGTGTCCATCTAAAGGACGGTAAATAAACTTACATATTTCCTCTGTGATTTCCTTGATAATTCTCACGGGAGGGGGAAAGATATCTTTTACAGATATTTCCACTTTTACGCCATCCGGTGCCGGGCATGATGCCATTATTTTTGTCATACCTTTTTTTCTGGGCAGAAGTTTGCGTGGTTTTCCACTGTAAAGAAGGGAGAGACATTCCGGATATACGGAATAAAAAAGCTCTCTGCATATTCCCGCAGGCGCAATTTTGTCGTAGGAATAGACCAGTCCGGGGCAACAATGATACTTGCATTTTGTTTCTATGCGGGCGACCTTTATTTTACAGGCCGCCTTTTCATCTATACAGTATTTGCAGACCATAAGTTTTCTTTCAGCTGAAGTTCAGTATTGCATTCAAAATAGCTTTAGGATTCAGGCCGAGGATTACGCTCTGTTCTATAGTTCCGAGTTCTTTACAGGCGACACAGTCGAGGCCTGCAAGATATTCCCATGCTTCCTTGAAGCCGACTTCATAAATATTTTTCCCATAACCCCATTTTTTTGTGCAGGGATAAACATCTCCGTTACTGCTTATGAAGCACTGGTTTCGTCCCAGCATACAGGGGTAGTAAGTGTCGGATTTTATTTCCGGAAGATCCTTGCGGTAAATCGTGGTAATATTTTTCAGGGGCCATTGGGCAACATAATCGACGGCGACATCTGAACTCACAATAGGATACCCCTGTTTTTTAAGTTTCCTGTATTGTTTGTAAAAATTAAGGGTTTCTTCTTCAGTCAGCAGAAAATCGGGGTCAAGTTCTTCAATTCCCGGCAAACCGTTTTCGGAATAATTGAATTTTATATTGTAGCTTTTACAGAAGTCCGAAAGAAAACTCAGTGATTTTTCTGCCATTGTCCGCTTACATAATGTGGCATGTACTCTGACGCGCAGACCGTTTTCGACGGCAAATTTTATTCCATCAATGATTTTTTCAAAGGAATCCTTGCCTCTGCTTTTGTCATTGGCTTCCTTGTCGCCGTCAAGACTTACACAGAGATGATCGACCTTCTTCAGTGCTTCTATTTTCTGCCGTATGAAGAAACCATTGGTTGTGATTTCCAGAAGCATGCCTTTATTGTGAGCATAGTCAATGAATTCCCCGGCATCGTTTCTTATCAGGGGTTCGCCGCCGAGTATATTGATCCAGCGACACCCGCAATCATATATCTGATCAACTATGTTTTTAAGATCATCAAGAGATGGTTCTTTAATGTCTTTATTATCCAGTGTGTCTTTAGCGTAACAGTAAAAACATCTGAGATTGCAGTATTTGGTTATAAGCAGACTGACTCTTACCGGTATGCGGCGCCCGGTCAATTTACATTCCAGCAGTTTTAATGCTGCTTTTCTGGCGTTGATTATTGTTTTGATTCTGCCTTTCATGAAGCATCTCACTTTAATATATTTTTTATGTATGAATTTATAATTCCATAGAGCCCGGAAAATTTCAACATGGCGCTTGCCGAGCACATGCATTTGATATAACATCCTTTGCAGATTGGGTATTTACCCTGCATTTTTCTGATTTCATATGCTTTGTCGCTGTAATAGATATCCTTCAATACGCCTTTTTCGCTTATTATTCCAAGGCCATTGCATGGGAGAGATACGGCTCCGTCAGACTTTATTGTGACAGCAATATCCATGGCCCTGCATCCGAAAATATTCAGTCCGCCATATTTTATTATAGTCGGGATGGGTTCGGAATCTGTTATAACCTTGCCAAACTTTTTTTTGAGAGTAGTGAGGACATCAAGATATTTGCGGAAAAACTCCGAATGAAGTTTATTTATTTGTTCTCCATCCTCATCGGATTTCCCCATATTAACATTTCTACCCTGCACATTGAGAGTAATGTTTACCCCGATATCACGTGCCGTTTCTGCCAGCTCTGCCAGTGTTTCATATCTTGAATCTTCCGTATAAACGGTTGTTATCTGTGGATGCTTTCCTTTGGATTTCAAGTATTTCAAAATGTTTATTGCTTTTGCATAAGCCCCTGGCGTCTGTCTGTGTTCATCATGAAAGATCTCAGTACCGTCAATGCTTACCCGTATCAGATCAATATCAAGTAATCTGGACATTTGCGCTTCCGATGCTGAGCCGTTTGTCGTCATTGAGACAATCATGCCGCATTCAGTCGCGTGAGCCGCGATTTCTTGGAGGTCTTTACGCAGAGTCGGTTCTCCTCCTGAAAAATGTATTATGCGTGTTCCCATCTCAGCGAGTTGTCTTACTGTATTTAAAGCGTCCTCCGTGTCCAGATCCTTTTCATGAGAACCGGGACTTCTGGAGGTGCTGCAGAAAGGGCATTTCATGTTACACGTAGAAGTTATTTCCCACTCGCAATAAAGGGGAATACGCCTTCCAAGTTTTATGCGGCAGAATATGCTTTCATTGTTCAGCTTTCCCGTATTTTTTTATTCGCGGCTATTATTTTCATTTGATTTCTATTTGCGCCCGCATTTCTCGATTTTATATCTGTATGCGGCTAATGCGCTTTCTGCAAGGTAGTCGAATCTGCGGGTCTTTATGACCTGGAAGACTGACTTAAAAAGTATTTTGGGATTCACAAGCAGTGACCACGCCATAAGGGAATAAAACGGTATGTTGATACCTGAAAAGAAGTTTTTCCAGAAGAAAGCGTTCTGAAGGTGCGCCCTGAAAAACTTCAGCTGCTTCGGCGTGAATTCAATTGCCATCAGCGGCTCTTCCGCCTGGCGGATTGTCCAGTCTTCTCCGAATTCGTGTTTCTCCGGTATCCAGCCGTTTTTCAGTGCCATTGAGTAAAGTTCTGTTCCCGGGTAGGGGGTAAGGAAAAAGAAGGAGGCGAAATCAGGTTTTATTTTTTTTGCGAACTTCTCAGTGAGTTTTATGTCCTCTTCCGTTTCAGTAGGGAAGCCTATGATAAAAGACGCCATGCGCCTCATGCCGTTTTTCTTTGCTATGTCATATCCTTCGGCAATCTGTTCTGTTGTGAGACCTTTTTTCATATATTTAAGTATCTTATCGCTACCGGATTCAACGCCTATCTCATATTGACGGCATCCGGCCCTGTACATCAATCTCGTAAGATCTTCCTTTATATTCAGAGCCCTTGTGCTGCATACCCATTTCAAGTTCCATTTTTTGTCTATAAGTTTTTCACAGAATTCAACAACCCGCTTGCTGTCGGCCATAAAATTATCATCCGAAAAACCAAAACCGCCGATATTGTAATTTTCGACGAGACTTTCGATTTCACCGATGACATTATCGGCGGAACGCTTTCTGATGTTTCTGTCAAACAATACCTGATTGCCGCAATAGATACACTGGGCGGGACAGCCTCTGCTTGATATTAGATTTGTTGTTTTTTCCAGAGGTATGCCTTTTATGAAACCGGGGTAGGTCATGTATTTGGACATATCCAGCAAATCTCTTGCTGGAAACGGCAGCAGATCAAGGTTCGGGCATGCCTCTGCCCGTCCGTTATCGGTTAGTTTGGCGTTCTGATAAAAATAAGTTCCCCTGACGGTATGGATATCTTCTCCCGCTTCCATTCTTCTCAAGACTTCGGTAAGAGTCAGCTCTCCTTCGCCTCTTATGATGAAATCAAGTCCGCCGCCAAGTTCCTGAACTGTCCTTTCAGGCAGCGCGCTGGGATGTATTCCTCCCGCGCAGATTACGGCGCCCGGCAATTCTTTTCTGATTTTTCTTATCATCCGGTCAGTTCTTCTGTAATAGGTGGTCATTACGGAAAAACCTATCACTTCCGGCTGAAAATTAGAAAGCAGCGGCATAGGGTCATTTACGTCACAGTCCTGATCAAGAACTATTACCTGATGTTCCTGCCTGCGAAGATATGCGGCAATATACAATAATCCCAAAGGGGTAAGGAATGTATTTGCGTCAGTAATCCTTGCCTGTATAAGTGCAACTCTCATAATTCTTCCTTAATGACGTATGAAACCGCGATATTGTTCGGGGAGATAGGCGACGGAAACATTTTTTTCAGCAAAATAATTTTTAACAAGTTTATCATTTTTGCCGCCTTCCGGAACGGAACCCGCAATACAGCCTCCGGAATACAAAATTTCAGGTGCATCAGTGAACGGGAAAAAGGCGTCTGCCGCAAAAACTGAACCCTTCGGATCGTGTCCATTATCACGAGCTCGCAAAACTGCTATCTGCGCCGCGTCAAGCGTTGACGGTCCTCCGCCAACACCAATAAGCCTGTTGGCCGATGAAAGCGCTACTTCGTTCCCGCCGTGAAAAGAACTGAACGATACAGACCATGAAATTATCATGTCAGTCAGAGTGTTGATATCAGAAATCCCTGACAAGTCTTTAAAAGCCGGAACATAACTGCAAGCTGGCTGTTTCATAAAACCGCCTCTTACAAAACGCTTCAGAGGGTTCTGGTTAAGGCTGGGCTCGGAAAGTGCCGGATTTCTGAAAATCTTTCTGCTTTTTCCCTTTGACAGAACGGCAAGGGTTTTTTCTGAATATTCAGGGGCCGCTATTATATGAAGCATCCAATATGGGCTGTTATATTTCTTTTCGCGCAAAGGACTCGAAACAAGTTTTTCCGCAAGCAAGTCATCTATCGGAAAGTTTACGATAAATTCACCGCCCCACACTGCCAGAGGACTTCCCCATAATGATTTTTCAATGCATTTTTCAGGACTGTTCCAATCCACCGCCATTCCGCATGGATTGCCATGTTTAGCTGATATCGCTATGAAAGGGACTTTGCCAAAAGCTTTTTTAAAGGCCTCTGCCGCCAGGCAGATCGTATGGAGGATACAGTCCATATCCGCGGTATTCGTAAAGCACGGAACATTGGCAGAGAGCAATTGAAATTTATGTATCGCAAGCGCGTCATCGTCAGACGCGCTGTAAAGATATGCAGGCGTCTGATAAGGATTTTCACCGTTTTCCAGTTCCAGGAATAAATTGCCGGAAACATAATCACCTCTATCGTTCTTCAGAGACTGGTAATGTGATATGATTTTATCTAAAGTTCTGCTGATAAATGTTTTTCTTGTTTCATCGATAACAGTTCCATTTTTGAGCAGGTCGATAAGCGTATCCATATCTTCTTCTGAAGCCACAGGAATACGGTTTCCTTTAACGGCGAGAGCCAGTAATGTATGTCCTCCGACATCATTGCCTCTTTCCAGACTGTAGGTAATATCATATACGATATCTATTCTGTTTGCCGTATCAAGTGTCAACGCCGCTTCCATTTCAGGATGCAGGGTCGGAGGGAATGGAAATTCTTTTTCAAAACCTGTAAATTCATTTACTGTCCTGAACGGAATATTGGAATTTCCGAAAACTTTTTCGAGATTGGGAGTGATTATTATTTCCCATCCGAGCCCGTTCAGAGCCTGTGCCTGTTTTATAACTGTGCCGCTTTCGGGTACGGAAAAAAGTATTCTTCTGCCCATAATTTTTTTCATTCTGATATTGTTTCTATTTTTCCCATAATATGCTTCCATATCTGTTTAAAGTACCATTTCATTATCCATTTCGCGTAATAATCATTTCTGATATATGAGACGAAAACGTCCACGGCTATTATGAATGCCGTCTGAAAAGGGAGGTAATGAAAAATATGGTAAATGCCGGTATTCATGATGAGATTGACAATTTTTTGGGGTATTATTGGCAGAAGGCGAAATATGATATGATAAGTTTTCAGTATGCGCATTCTGTCAGCCTCCATCGGCGAGCCTGTCGAAAGATAATTATTCTGCAGACCTTTATTTATAAGCTCTTCATTTTTTCCGTCAATATAACCTTTTTCAATTGCCATTCTGGTTATGGCGACACTCGGGAGATACTGGAGCCAGAATATGGACGCTCTTATGAGATGTTTATATTCGGAGAGGATTTTGACACTGACAATCAGATCATTTTCAGTTTCACCCGGTAGGCCAACGATAAGATCGGCAGAAAAATTTATTCCCGCCTTGTCGATACTGTCCAGCGCTTTCTTTATCTGTTCATTGCTTTCATTTCTGAAGAGAACATTTTTTCTTACATCAGAGTTCATGGACTCTATGCCGATTTGAATATGATGGCATCCCGCCTTTTTTAATTTTTCAGCGAGATCTTCCTGGAAAAGTAGAGGGTGTCCCATAATCCGAAATGGAAGTTTTATTTCTTCCGCATAGCGTTTCAGAAACTCATCCATCCACTGCTTATTTCCAGACAGTACATTGTTTTTAATGTCAATGTATTTAATGCCGTAACGAGACTTCATTTCCCTGAATTCGTCTATAACCATGTCAACGTTTTTTTCGCGCAGAAATTTACCTATCTGTTGTTCCTTTTCCCAGTTCCACAGAAAATTCTGAAGACAGTAACTGCATTTTGCAATACAGCCTTTTGACGTAACCGTCAGATAATATTCCTTCATTGGGATGAACTTCTCATAAACTGTTTTATCGACCGGAGGAAAATCTTTTGGGTCCATTAATGTCCGGGGTGGATTTTTAACGATATTGCCGTCATTTTCCCGATACCAGAGATTCTGAATATTTTTCATGGACGTATTTTTCTCAAGTGCATCGACGAGTTCCAGAAACGGCGCTTCGCCTTCACCGATTATCATGTAATCAACCTCTTCTTGGGCAATCGCTTCTTCAGGGCAGGCGGTGGGATGCATTCCGCCCCAGACCGTGATACATTTATGCTGTTTCCTGACTTCTCTTACAACATCCAGCGCCCATTGGTAATTATCCGTAAAAACGGACATAGCCAGGATATCCGGTTTCTCGAGAATTATCTGTTTAACCATCCTTTTCTTTTCACTGAATATCCTGCTTAGAAATTTGACGGAAAAATACTGCATGTCGTTGAAAAGCGACCTGTCAAAGGCGACTTTTACAGTGTGCCCTGCTTTTTTCAGAACGGATGAGAGATAGGCTACGGATATGTTTTCAGCGCCTACGACCGGGAATATTATTTTCATAATCAGTGTTTCCTAATCAGATATCTGAAGAGATTTCCCTTGCCGGAAAAGACCTTGAAACCCAGTTTCAGAACGTTCTGAATGATTTTATGTTTTTCGAGTAGCGGTCTGTGAAAGAAAGTCGTATAGTTTTCCAGCAGAATAATATCATATCCGCTAAATACTTTTCTGAAAAACTCATGCGGGATAAAACCGCTTTCCGCGTCAACATAACTGTCGTATTGCTCTACGGGCGAATGATATTCGACCATCTGGAGTATTTCCTCCCGGCAGACTGGACATGCGGCGGGATACTTGGTTTTCAGAAGTCTGTTGAATTCTTCGACGGCTGAGTTGTTTATGGATATACCGCCGCCAATCATTTTGTATAAAGTTGCCGCATGTCTGAAAAGAAGTTTCAGGAAAGGCGTTTTATCCGGTTCGTGACTGCCTATCACAAACCCGTTTGAATTCAGTAATTCATCGATTCTGGTGGCGAGTTTTTCCGGTCTGTGAAGATGATGAAAGACAGAACTTACCGCAATCACATCAAATTTGCCGTTAAGATTGGTGAGAGTGTCTGTAAATTCAAAAGTTTCGTTAGTTCCGAATTTCTTTTTGCAGCAATCAAGTATTTCATTGGAAATATCCATGCATACGAAACGCTTTATTTTAAGCCCTGACGACAAAAAAATGTCGGCGACAAAACCTCTTCCGCATCCTATGTCCAGTATGGTCAATCCTTCATCGGGAGCTGTAACGTGTTTTTTCAGGCAGTCTTGCCACCAGGCACTGTCGCCATGATAGATTTCCACCCTCTCCTTCGCATAATCTTCTGCTGTCGCCTCATAGCTCAAAGAATTGAATCTTGAGACAAAATTATCTGTCTCCATTTCTCTATCGTGATTTTCCAGCGCCTCCGTGAAAACTTGCCCTCTGCAGTCAAGAGGATAGCGCATTCCCAGAAGATAAGATATTGTGCAGCATATATCCATTATTTTACCGGGACGAGTAATCTCAAACCCTTTTTTTATGCCTTTTCCCCACATGATGAAGGGGACATATTTTTCTGATTCCGCGATAAGGTAGCTGTGGTCGATGGCTGATATGCCGTGGTCTGAACATATTATTACAGCTGTCTCATCGGCAAGTTTTTCTTTGCGCATCCAGTCTATTATGCCGCCTATTCTTCCATCAATCCGCTCAAGGGCGTCTTTGTAACTTTTCGAAGTGCTGCCATAAGCATGAGCGATAAAATCGGCCTCGCTGAAATCCGCGATGAAAAGTCTTACTTCATTTCTTTCAAGAAGATCTTTTTTCAGCCATTCAACCATTATGTCATCGGATTTGTAAACGGAATGTTCAGGGAGCGATACTATTTTTGTTTCCCAATATTTTTTATTGAAGTGTTGTACATGCATAGAACCGTAGGATATTGTCGGGACTATGTCCGGCAATCCTTCTGTTCTGATTGATTGCCCAAAATTATTGTCTTTTACGCCGTGTATTTCTGGAATTGTTCCGGTGTATATGCTGGCAAAAGCCGGATTTGTAAGCGCTCTGTAAACGGTCTCAAGGCCTTTGGGATGATAGGAGCCTTCCGTCATAATCTTTCTTACGCACGGAAGGACGAGTTTATCGAAAATATCTTTCCTGGCGCCATCTATATTAAGCAGGAGAACCCTTTTGAAAAGCGGTTTTTCCGGTATATCGGGCTTGTGAAATTTAGTGAAATGATTTTTCGGTCTTAGGTATCTCGTGATAAACGCGGAAACTAAAATCAAAATCCAGAAAGAGGCAAGTACAGCATAATCGCTCTTGTCTTTACAGTAATTTGCTGAATTTAAGGAGAACGCAAGGAAAAAACCGAAAAACACGCTCATCACAAATGAAACTGTTGTAGGCGCAATAGTGAAAAGGGAATTGTACATCTTGATGAATGCCACTTTTATGTCTCTGGCGACTATTGAGTCGGGCAGTCCCATCAGTCCAAATTGAATAGTAAAAAATACAATAATATTCAAAACCAGAAGAACATAAATATCATTCAGAGGCATATCAATGCCTATGGCGTTCAATACTATTAATGGGAGGGAAAATATAACGAACCAGGGATAAAAATCGGAAATGAAAGCCGCCGTTATCGCCAGTATTAAAACAGGAAACAGTATCAGCGGAGAGACCTCTCTGTTATACGACAGAAAAAGATATGTAAGGAAGCCCGATACAATAAAATATGTGTCAATAGTGTTGAAAAAATAGAGAAGCCTGACACAGAAGTCTTCCAGCTTCTGGCAGTATATTTTCTTTATGATATTTAATATGAAGTTCATTTTGAAAAGTAATACTTTACAAGATTTGTTATTGGAAAATTCAATCTGGGCTCATAATAGCACAATGGCATTGTATTGCGACATCTTTTGCAGGACTTTAATTCTTTCTGGATATTGGAGCATTTTGCGGATGAATAAAATTCTTTCAGATCGGTTTTACCTGAAATCTCTGACGCGAAGTTCATTCCGGTCCTGCATGGATAAACTGAAGCGTCAGGACCGAACTCCACTGCATGATATGAATATACGCATTGCTTCTGTTCAGGTAGAATATCCTCCTGTCCCCGGAAAAAAAGTTTTGCTTTTTTCAGGAATATCTTCGAATTGACATTTCTGTCGTCCGCCGCTGCTTCGTTCAGAAAGGCTTCCATTTCATCTATGGACGCGTCGTTGCCGGGAAAGGCTTTATCAATACCTGCGTCGTTCTGAAATAATTCATGTACAGACAGTGGCAGATATTTATAATGAACTCCCGGAAAATCATCAAGCATTTTTCTGAGTTCTCTCAATTCGGAAAGACTGCGTTTTGTCAGAATAGAGTTGACCGTTAGCTGAAGTTTATCTGAGTGTGCCGCATAAAGCTTCAAGGTATTGAACGCCTTCTGAAATCCGTCTTCCCTTCCTCTCAGTGCGTTGTGAAATTTTTCTGTTCCGTCAATTGATATGCTTATTTCCTTTATCCCGGTAGATACTATTTCAGACACCATTTTTTCTTCCGATAAAAGACCGTTTGTAACGAGATGTACGTAGGGAATTTTAGCTGACGCGTATCTGAGCCTTTCCTTCAGGTCTTTTACAAGTGTCGGTTCTCCTCCGCTTATGGAGTAATAATAACATCCCATTGCGGATAACGCGTCTATTGCGGCTTTCTGCTCTTCCATAGGATATGTGTATGGATTTTTTTTCTTCCAGAGATTACACATTATACAACGGCTGTTGCAGGTGTCGGTTAAATATACTCCAGCGCTTACAGGGTATCCCCTGCCGAGAATATAGTACGAAAAATGCCACTTGAGCATCCTTGTTATAAACGGCAGATTTAAATGGTTTTTAAGGATAAGTTCTTTCAATGTGGCGTCACAGGCAGTAATGATATTTTTCTTTTAGTACTTTCAATACTTTTTCAGGCGTGATATTTCTAAGGCATATATTATTTTTGCATTTAGAAAATTTTGAGTTGTAGATATTCAGACAGGGGCTGCAATATATATCTTCATAAAATATGTGATGCTCATGGCCGATAGGCCCGTAAAGGAACGGGGTTTCCGGGCCAAAAAAAGATATTGTCGGGAGGCCAATCAGATACGCGATATGAAGAGGCCCGCTATCATTGGTAATCAGGAGATTTGATTTTACGAAAAGCCCCATCAACTCTTTAATGGTGTTCATGCCGCAGACATTGACAAGACGCGGGTTTGACGGAATTTTTCTGTATAATCCTGAAACATAATTTTCATCCTCTTTACCGCCAATAAGAACTATTCCCATATCCTGTATTTTTAGGAGTTTTTCCAGAATTTCCCTGTAATATTCTTCAGGCCAGCGGCGGTGCAGGCAGAGAAAGCCGGCATTTATATTTACGCATACGATATGCCGGCATTTTTTAAGAGCGTCTTCTTTTTTCAGAAGTTTATCAAAGTATTTTTTATCCGCGTTTTCAATGAAAACCTTTCTCTCCGTATTGAAGTCTATATCATCGCGTATTTTTTCATCGAAAAGAATACTTACCAGTTTCATGAATATTTTCGAAATATGCCTGCTGTGGTCAAAAGATACCGTATAATTGTAAATTCTGTTCCGCCATTGCTGTGGCGAATTGAAGCCTATTGAGACTCTGGACTTTCCTAAAAACATGCAAAGAATTGTCGTTAACGATGAAAAGTTGGTAAGGAATTCCAGATCGATGATAAGGTCGTAGTGTTCTTTTCTGAAACTGTTAAGCAGTTTGAGATAGCTTATTAAAAAGCTTGCGGGATTTTTAATATTTATATCCAGGACTTTATCAAGGGTTGGCAGCATGGAGCAGACGGTAACATTTGAAGTTGTTGTGAGTATTGTTATTTCCGCATCATGGTATTTCTCTTTTAATATTCTCAGTGCAGGAGAGGTCAACAGGATAGTGCCGAGGCCAAAAAATTTTATAATCAGAATTTTTTTTGGAGTTAAGTTCTCAATTATATTGCGTTTTCTTGACGGATGACTCAGTTGTTCCAGCCAATAGAAAAACCTGCAGACAAGAGGCCCGAGGTATTCGTCAATTTTACGTATTATGCCTAAATTCATGTTTCGTCAGCTTTTAAAAAATCCATCTCATATTGTCCATGGCCCTGATATTTTGGGGGAGATATCTTTCCGCCATCGGTTTTGATTTGTCATAAAGGCAAACAATAATATAATCTGAAGAAGAAGTGGATATTCTGTCCAGTTTTTTTACTGGAATTCCCAAAAAACTTTCCTTTTCATCATCATAAATTTCAATAAGTTCAAGATTCCATTCCTTGACACCGAGATATGCTATCTCTGCCAGATCACCGGCACCCATGAAAGCGATTTTTCTCTTGCCTGACTCGGCGATATCCCTGCATACCTGGGAACTGGCCTTACGCGCCTCCTGGTAAAACTGCATTGAGAATTCCAGAAATTCACGGGTAAGCCTGACTTTTTCCGCCAATCCTTTCGGGGTCAGGAAATAGTCCCAGCGGCGGGAGTGATGTTTTTTGATATGAAAAAGGCCTCTTTTCACCATCCCCCTTAAAATGGCGTGTGCCAGCTTGACGCTTACTCCCAGCTTGTCAGCCATCCTGCGATTAGTCAGAAGAGGACTTTCTTCCACATGCCTGAGCACTTCCAGTTCAAGCATATCATGTTTTTCGACTTTGAGCACTTCGATTATTCCTGATGTATCCCGGGATATTTTTTAGGTGTGTATTTTACGGAATCTTTCTACGCTCCGCCCCATCGCTTACATTAAGCAACGTTTACTTTGGTTACGATACTTGTATTGCGAGCAATGTCAAATCTTGAACTCGTTTTTATTAAATTTATAAAACCATCATTTTTAATGATGGTGCAAATAGGCTACGCATGAGTAATAGATAACAAGGAAAGAGTTGAAAAACTAAATACCTCATAGTATGGTGTCCAAAATACCAGTTTCGGATATTGAAGGGAGATGTGTGGGTGACACTTTTGGGCAAAAGGATATTGTGTGAGCACGGTTGGGCTTGACGAAGAAGCGATAAAAGCATACGTCAAGAACCAGTAGCAGATAGAACAGAAAATGGAACAAATGACGTTGTGGCATAAGTAAAATTATCCCTTTCAGGGTCATCTTTAAAACCACCCTTTATAGGGGTGGTTGTTTACTCTGAAACTTTAATATTATATTCAAGTAAACTGATATCTAACGGCCCTTATATACACGAAAGAACTCAGTTATTCGGATAAAAACGAATGATTTTTTTAATTAAGCACTGTTTTTAATTTGTTTTTCTCTGTGGTTATGCTAAAATATGCGCTCTGAAATTTATTATTCCGGCATAGCTCAGCGGTAGAGTAGGTGGCTGTTAACCACTTGGTCGCTGGTTCGAATCCAGCTGCCGGAGCCATTTTCTCCATTCGAATACTGGATATACACATATATTATGGTATACGCTGAAATGAAGTTTCTTTTAATCAATAATGTCTTGGCTTTTTATGCAAAGTGAAAGCAAAAGGCTGTTAAATCACCAGTTTTCAATTTTTCTTATCTGGCGTAGTACGAAAAACATTACAATGCGTAGGAACTAAAAAAACACGATAGATATCTAGTGTTTAATTGCAAAAGTAATAAATAGATATATAGTATGGCATACGAGGAATCTATGCCACGAAAAACACCAGTACTGAAAATAGAAAAAGATGTTCGCCTGAAGCTTATGCGGATTGCGGCAAGCAAGACCGAAGAGGCACGC